>JAEEGL013096369.1_pt1 | contig 21192 bp, 18 predicted proteins | sample 9134231 | NCBI WGS metagenome assembly JAEEGL01 (sample SAMN16246548, study PRJNA631951) | gut metagenome | biome: gut microbiome; feature: rumen; material: fiber-attached | host: Bos | place: Iran: Karaj | collected 2018-10 | reverse complement strand
GAATCCACATCCTGTACCGCACAGGCCAGACGTTCCAGGCCCATACCCGTATCGATGTTTTTCTGTTTCAGTTCCGAATAATTGCCTTTTCCGTCATTGTAGAACTGTGAAAAGACGTCATTCCAGATTTCCATATAGCGGTCACAGTCACAGCCGACCTTGCAATCCGGTTTGCCGCACCCGTATTTTTCACCGCGGTCATAATATACTTCGGAACAGGGTCCGCAGGCACCTTCTCCATGCTCCCAGAAGTTGTCTTCCTTTCCGAAACGTGAGATGCGCTCCGCCGGAATACCGATCTTCTTGTTCCAGATCTCAAATGCCTCATCATCCTCTTCGTAAACGGAGGGATACAATCTGTCGGGATCCAGACCGACTTCTTTTGTTAAGAATTCCCACGTGAACGCGATGGCTTCTTCCTTAAAGTAATCCCCGAATGAGAAATTACCGAGCATTTCAAAGAACGTGCCGTGTCTGGCCGTCTTACCGACATTGTCGATATCGCCCGTACGGATACATTTCTGGCAGGTTGTCACACGCCGTCTCGGCGGGATCTCCGCTCCCGTAAAATAGGGCTTTAAGGGCGCCATTCCCGAGTTGATCAGCAGGAGTGATGCGTCATTATGCGGGACCAGGGAAAAACTGTTCATTCTCAGATGACCGTTTTTCTCAAAATAGTCCAAAAACATTTTTCGAAGTTCGTTAACACCGTATTTCTGCAAAACCATATTCCTCCGTGTTCTTTATCTGTATCAGCGGACCGTTATAGAATGTCCACGCCGTGCTTTGCCGCATATTCAAGCACATCATCCGGCCAGATGGAACTCTGTACTTCGCCGATATGTGCTCTTCTTAAGAAAAACATGCAGATCCTGGACTGGCCGATACCGCCGCCGATCGTGTAAGGCAGTTCTTTGTTCAGGATTGCCTTTTGGAACGGTAATTTGGCTCTTTCCGTGCAACCTGCCTTTTTCAGCTGTTTTTTCAGGGAACTTTCATCCACGCGGATTCCCATGCTTGATAATTCCAGGCCGATATCCAGAAGGGGATAGTACACGATAATGTCCCCGTTCAATTCCCAGTCATCATAGTCCGGCGCCCTGCCGTCATGCCGCTCCCCGGAGGCAAGCGTCTTTCCGATCTGCATCAGGAATACGGCACCGTATTCTTTGGCAACTTCCCGTTCTCTCTCTTTGGGCGTCAGCTTCGGGTAACGGTCCTCCAGCTCCTGCGTTGTCACAAACGTGATCTCCTCGGGAAGGATCTTTTTGATCTGGGGATATCTGGAATTCACAAAGACTTCCGTATTCTTCAGCGCTTCGTAGACCTTTTTGACAACCGCCTTTAATGTCTTGACATTGCGCTCCTTTTTTTCGATGATCTTTTCCCAGTCCCACTGGTCCACATAGATGGAATGCAGATTATCCGTATCTTCATCCCTGCGGATCGCGCTCATATCCGTATACAGGCCTTCGCCGGGTTCGAATCCGTACTTGGCAAGTGCGAGTCTTTTCCACTTTGCCAGAGAATGGACGATCTCCGCCACTGCTTCATTCTGTTCCCTGATCCCGAATGATACGGGACGTTCCACGCCGTTTAAGTTATCATTTAATCCCGTTTCCGGTTTTACGAAAAGCGGTGCGGATACGCGGGTCAGATTCAGTTCCTTGGCGAGCGCACGTTCAAAATAATCCTTGACGTCCTTGATCGCAATTTCCGTATCTTTGATGCTCATCGGGCTCTTATAGCCCTTCGGAATGATGATGCTTCCCTTTTTCATCTTTTGATCTCCCTCTATATTTTATCCGGATATTTGCGCATATGCAGCGGTACAAATTTATACATGATCCGTTTCAGTTCATCCAGCTTTACGGGTTTGGACAGATAGTCGTTCATGCCGCAGGACAGTAGCGTTTCCTTGGTCCCGCTTAAGACATCCGCCGTCAGTGCCACAATCGGCAGTTCTTTTTCGGAACATCCCGGCAATTTGCGGATTTCCATCGTCGCTTCTCTTCCGTCGACCTCCGGCATCATGTAGTCCATGAAAATGAGATCATACTTTTCATGATCCTTTACCATTTCCACGGCCTGCCTGCCGCCGCTTGCCACATCCGCTTCAATGTCATATTGCTTTAAAAGCTCCGTGATCACTTTCAGGTTTACACGGTTATCGTCAACGGCAAGAACACGGAACGCAGGTGCATTGAACCTGGACAGTTCCTCTGCTTCGATCCGTTTTTCTTCCTTTTCTTCTGCTTTGATGGTCGGGTTCAGATCGACCTCCTGCGTGACAAATGCAGCAAAAGTGGATCCTTTTCCGTATTCGCTGCTGACGGTGATCCTGCCATCCATCAGTTCCGCCAGTTGCCTTGCAATGGCAAGTCCCAGTCCGGTACCTTCCTTGCTGCGATTTTTCCGTACATCCACCTGCGTGAATTCGTCAAACAGTTTTTTCAGGTCTTCTTCCTTGATCCCGACACCGGAATCCGCAACGATAAAGATCAGTTCCGCATGGGAATCATCCAGCGGACGAATGCCGGCTTTCAGATCCACAAATCCTTCATCCGTATACTTCACCGCATTATTCAGCAGATTCAGAACGATCTGTCTGACACGTCCCTCATCACCGATCATGCGTTTCGGGATCCTGCTGTCTATGGAGACCGTCATCGTCAGGCCCTTTTCTTTCGCCTTCACCGCGAGCATTTTCTCAATATCGGCGATCATCTTGTGCGGATCATAGGATTCCCTGACCAGATCATATTTTCCTGCGGAGAACTTGGAATAATCCAGGATATCATTGATGATCTCCAGAAGATTCCTGGATGCGGAATAGATCGTATTGACATAGTCCCATTCCGTATCGCCGAGCGTTTCCGACTCGGATAAAAGTTCCGACATGCTCATGATCGCATTCATCGGGGTTCTGATCTCATGCGACATGTTGGCAAGGAAAATACTTTTATCCCAGCTTTCCTTGACCGCTTCCTCTTTCTGCCGCTGCAATTCGAGCAAGCCTTTTACGCTGTCATAAACCTGGATCAGCAGGAAGATCGCGATCGCGATCGCAAAAAGCGTGCCTGTGCTCTTATAGTCTTTTTTCCAATACTGTTTAAGGATCTCGGCGAGGGCAAAGGGAACAAGGATCACGAGGCCGAAAAACAGCGCCCGGATATCCTTATCCTTGTCGACAAAGTAACGCCAGACCGTGGTCAGTGCAACCGTCACGATCGTCAGGACCAGGCCGATATGCACCAAAAACAGGGTCTCCTGAAAATCACAAATATGGAAGATCTGCAGAAGAAAATAGGTTAACGATAGCATCCCCGCAGTGATCTCCACAACGAAAAAGATCTTCCGGTAGTGTTTCTTTTGCACAAGATTCACGTAAGACAAAAAGGCCGGCGGGATCAGTGCCAGGGAAATGAAGGTAAGCGCATAGATCGCATACGGATTCCCGACTCTAAACTGCATCAGTTTCGCTTCCGTCATCAGCCATGTACAGGAAAAGATCATGAACAGGCCGAGCATTAGCAGCTTATTGTCTCTTTCATGATTGACCAGCCAGAATACCAGATACAATGCGATCAGGATAAAGCCGATCACAACCAGCGCCCTTGCCAGGATATACCGGATGCTGTACATCTGCTCCAGCGTCTGGTAGATCTCCCATCTGGTACCGATGTAGAAATCGGGAACCCTGCCGCGTTCATGATCATATACGCTTTCAAACGTGATCTCGATGGGTTTGCCTGCATCCTGCCCGTGAAGAGGAACAAACACATAGTACCTGCCGCTTGTCCGCCACAGGGGATGGCTGTCGTCGTAACCGAACGTAGCCGTTTCACGGTTATCGATCCTGACCGAAACGTTTTTGTCGGAGATGCGGAAGGCCAGTTCATCGCCGTCCGTAACATCATCCGGCACGGTTGCCCTGAGCGTAAAGGAACTTTGGTCTTTAGAAAGATAAGGCGCCAGATCCGTGTCATCATTACACGGAATCTGTTCCGTTCCGTTTTCGAAGTACCAGCCGGACATACTTCTGACCGTAGCCGTCTTGTAGGTCGCGTCCATGTGTTTTGTAAAGGAAGCGATCACAATAAGAACAAGCGCGATCAGGATATTGAGCGCGAAAAGTGTTTTGAAGATCCATGTGCTTTTTTTTTGGCTGATGCCCGTTTTCTTTTTGAACATATCTAGATCTGCTTTCTGACTACCTGGTATTCATCCGCAAACTGATAATAAGGACATTTGTATTCCGAATACGAAAGAAGCCGCCCGTACTCATCTTCGTCCAGGTTCATGCTGCAATAGTATTCGTCAAATTCTTCGTCGTATAGATAGTTCCCGCAGGATTCGCAATTAACAATATTACTCATATTCGTCTACGATAAAGTATCACAAATCATGCCGACCTGTAAAGTTCAGCATAAAACCCGTTTTGCAACATCAGAGATTCATGCGTACCCTGTTCGATGATCATGCCGTCCTTCATGACCAGGATCAGGTCGGCATCCCGTATGGTTGAAAGACGGTGCGCCACGATAAATGCGGTCCTGCCTTCCATGAGTTTCCGGAAAGCACTCTGAATCTTCATCTCCGTGCGTGTATCAATGGAAGAAGTCGCTTCATCCAGGATCAGCATGGGCGGTTTGTTGAGCATCAGGCGTGTGATACAGAGCAGCTGCTTCTGTCCCTGCGATAAAATCCCGCCGTCTTCACCGATCTTCGTATCATATCCGTCAGGCAGACGTCTGATAAAAGCATGCGCATGGGAATCTTTCGCCGCCCTGATCATCTCTTCCTCCGTTGCGTCCGGTTTTCCGAACAGGATATTCTCGCGGACGGTCCCTGAAAACAGCCAGGTATCCTGCAGGACCATTCCGTACGCGGAACGCACATCATTTAAACGATAAACGGAACAATCCTTCTCATCGATCAGGATCGTACCGGCGTCCACCTCATAAAAGCGCATGAGCAGATTGATCAGCGTTGTTTTTCCGCATCCCGTCGGTCCGACGATCGCGACCTTCATACCGCTTTTGACATCCACATTCAGTCCCTTGATCAGTTCCTGCTCTTTTATATAGGAAAAATCAACATTCCGCATGCGGATATTGCCTTGCGGTTTGGGCATTGTTTCGCTCTGATCCGTTTCCGTCTCAAAGTGATCGTCATCGATCACCTCAAATACGCGTGCGGCACAGGCGATCGCATTCTGCAGTTCCGTAACTACGGAAGTGATCTCGTTAAACGGTTTCATGTACTGCGTAGCATAACTGAGAAATGCGGTCAGCACACCGACACTCAATCCGCCAAACAGGAAATTGGTCTTTGCATATACGGCGATCGCGCCGACACAGGCAACGCCCGCATAGATCAGATTGTTGACAAAACGCGTGGAAGGATTGGTCAGTGACGAAAAAAACAGGGCGCGTTGCGAGGATCCGGCAAGCCTTGCATTGATCTCATCAAAACGGGCCAGAACTTTTTCTTCTCTTCCGTATGCCTTTACGGTCTTCACATTCGTTAAGACCTCATTGATCAACGCGGTCTGCTCTCCTCTTTCACTGCTCTGCAGCTTGAACATGTCAAAGGTGTGACCGGCGATAAACTTCGCCACAAACAGGGATACCGGCGTCAGTACCACGACGATCAGTGCGATCGTTACATTCATGGAGAACATAAAGAAGAGCGTCCCGACGATCGTGATCACACCGGTAAATAATTGGGTGAATCCCAACAGCAGGCCGTCCGCGAACTGTTCCGTATCGGCACACAGGCGGCTGACCAGATCTCCTTCCGGATGTACATCCAGATAAGAGACAGGAAACCGTTGCAGACGCGCAAACGCATTGTTCCTGACGTTTTGCACGGTATGGAAGACCACATGGTTATTGACCAGATTCATCCCGTATTGCGAAAATCCCGCTAACAGTGCGCAGATGACGGTCTTTAGCAGAACCGTATAAAAATCTTCGCCGATCGTTCCGGCTGTGATCAGATCAATGGCATTCCCGATCCGGATCGGAACCAGTAAGGAGAAAGCCACGGAAGCGATCGCAAAAAGAAAGGAAATGAGGATCAAAGGAATATAGCGTATCTCCAGGCGCAGTACACGCTTCAGTACACCGCTTCTGTTAGAATCCGTGTCTTCATGGATCGTTCCACTGGGCATATAGCCGTAAACGCCGCTCATCAGGCCACACCCCCTTCTTTTTCCATTCCCTGTGACCGGTAGATCTCTGCATAAACACTACAGTTCCTGAGCAGTTCCTCGTGGCTGCCGTATCCGGCCATCTCGCCGTCTTCCAATACCAGGATGTGATCACAGTTTTGGATGGAAACCGTTCGCTGTGAGATGATGATGATCGTCGGGTGATAGGATAATTGCGTAAGGTTTGTTCTGATCTTCCTGTCCGTTGCATAATCGAGTGCCGAAGCACTGTCATCAAGGATCAGGATCTCCGGCTTCTTGACCAGCGCTCTGGCGATTCCCATGCGTTGTTTCTGCCCGCCGGAAAAATTCTTCCCGTTCTGCAGGACTTCTCCCGTAAGACCGCCATGTTCGGCGATCACTTCCTCAAGGCATGAAATCTCAGCAGCTTTCATCAGTTCCTCATCCGTTGCCGCTTCATTTCCCCACTTAAGGTTCTCCGCGATCGTCCCCTGAAACAGCACGGCTTTTTGCATCACGAAACCGATCATGGACGTCAGTTCTTCCTTTGCATAATCATCCACGTTTCTTCCGTTGATAAGAACCTGTCCTTTGGTCGCAGGATAAAAGCCCGCGATCAGATTTGCCAGGGAGGTCTTCCCGGCACCGGTGCCGCCGATGATCCCAAGTGTTTCGCCCTTTCTTAATCCGAAGCGGATGTCCGTTAGGGCCTCGTCGGCATTTTTGTGGTAACTGAGGCTGACATGTTCAAACGTGATGATTTCATCGGTTGCCACTGCAGGCATTGCATTTCGGGCACCGGTCTCTTCCGTTTGCGCAAACAGCAGCGCGGAAACACGTTTCCCGCTTGCCAGTGCTTTGTTCACAGTGATCAGGAGGTTCGCGAATTTGATCAGTTCGATCAGGATCTGGGACATGTAATTATATAGAGCGATCACGGAGCCGGCTGTGATCACGCCATTGCCAACCTGTATCGCGCCGATACGGATCAGGAGTACAATAAACAGATTGATGATCACATAAGTGACCGGATTGAGCAGGGAAGACCGTACTCCCGCTTTTTTCTGTGCCGCAAAGAGTTCGCCGTTTTGTTCCGCAAAGGAGCGGATCTGGTCATCCTGCCTGCAAAACGCACGGATCACGCGTGCGCCCAGGAGATTTTCACGGATCACCGTCGTAACATGATCCAGTTTTTCCTGTGCCTTCTCAAGGAGCGCGATATTCGAGCCCACAAGAAAGGCAACGATCAAAAAAAGGAAAAAGATCAGGATCACAAACAGCATCGCCGATCTTTTATCGATCAGAAACGCCATGATGGTTGCACCGATCACGATATAAGGCGACCTTAAGAACAGCCGTAATACCATGTTTACGCCTGCCTGCATGCTTGTCACATCACCGGTCAGCCTGGTGATCATGGTTGAAGTGCCGACTTCATCGATTTTGGAAAATGAAAAATGCAGAAGTTTGGAGAAAAGGTCGTGCCGTACATCCGTCGCAAACCCGACAGCGGCTTTTGCCGCAAAATACTGCGCGATCAGGGAACTGGCAAAACCGACGAGTGCAAGTAACAACAACAGGCTGCCGCTTCGAATGATCAGCGACTGGTCCCTTGCCGGAATGCCTTTATCAATGATATATGCGATCACAAGCGGAACCAACAGTTCAAATCCGGCCTCCAGGGCTTTGAACAGCGGCGCGATCACGCATTCGATCCTGTATTTTTTCAGATACTTTAATAATTCCCGCATAACGTTACTATTATACAGGGAATGTGCGAAATACTCAACCTGCGTAGGATTCAACGATCAGCATGATCCCCTTCTCCATCGTGATCCTGACCTCATCCGCCTCCCAGGCGTTGCTTAAGCCCAAAGGAAAATCATTTGTCAGGGTAATATCATCCGCAGGGTATTTTGCACCCGTGATGCATACATGTTCACAGGTATCGGTGAGAGCAAACAGGGAAAATGCGTACCGTTCCCTTCGTTTCAGCAGGATCTCACCGCCAAAAAAAGTCCGTAACGTATCATCCTTTGCGATGATCTCACAGGTAACACCATGCTTTGCGGCATAGGTCATGCTCTGCACATTCGCGAAGGCATGATCCCATCTGCCGCCGAGCGCACAGATCATGCAGATATGGTCATATCCCTGCCGGATGGCATACTTGATGGCAAGCATCGTATCGCTGTCATCCTTTTTGGAAGGATGGCGCACGACAGGGATCTGCACATCAAGAAGTTTCTCTTCCGGCAGGGAGTCGAAGTCGCCGATGATCAGGTCCGGTGTGATCCCGAGTGTTTTTGCATGTTCATAGCCGAGATCACAGGCGATCGAATAGTTATAGGATAAGTTTTCAGGAACCGGGCTGTATTCACCGCCCGTAATGATCAGACAGGTGTTCATTCCCCTTCTCGCTCATTTTCTCTCTTTTTGCTTCCAAGCATATAAAACGTTACGGATAATGCAATCCCGATCACGCTGAAGATTGCTACCGCGATCCAGTTCACGTTTGCAAATCCGGTCGCATCGAATTCTCCCGTTTCGGCATTCTGCAGATTCAGGAAGACGGATCTGACATCAAAGAACAGCACGGCTGCAAGAAACAACGCGCCAAGCGCTTCGAAGATCGGAAAAGATCTTTTATCTCTTTTGCTCTTCGGAACAAAATGCCGCACCCTGTCACCGCTAAAATCCAGAATGGAACCGACCGTGAATGCGAGTACTGCCGTCACGATGGTTTCCGGGATCATATATGTCGCGTTATATCCGATCGAATACAGCAGCGCCGCATTGGTCGGTATGGAGAGGCCCGCCCATACGGTTGCGCCGGAAATAACGTGGCAGAGGTATCTGATCACGCAAACAAATATGGTTCCGGCCACCAGGGCTTTGGGCTGGCTCATGCGATCCCGGAAGATACCGCCGAGTCCGATGACCATGAATGCAAGAAAATAATCCAGAAGAATGACCGCAATGACAGACTGCCATGTTGTCACATAGGACAGCGTATTCAGTTCGAGCAGCTGCTGGATCAGGCCAAACACAAATCCGGTCAGCATTCCCCAACGTAAACCGTGTCTGTAGGAAATGATAATGATCGGAAGCATGCAGGCAACGGTAACGGATCCGCCGTAAGGCAGATTCAGCAGTTTGATCAGGGACAGTACCGTTGCGATCGCAACCATGATCGCTGCTTCTGCAAGCATTTTTGCTCGCGAATGAGATGTGGAATCAGACATAAAAAAACCTCCTTTGCATGCAGGAGGGGCTATAGCTTCCCTACGCCGGCATTAACCGGATCAGGTAATGAGGGTTCACCTTGCGGCGATCTCAGCATTCGCTCCCCTAGCTTTCTTAAAAAAATATTCAAATATCATCTCCGTTTATCACGGAAACGCATGTATTATAACACAGTGCCGTTTATGGAGCAAGGACGCGGTTGAGCATTTCCAAAACATCCGTATATTTCACGATCATCAGTTCATGCAGATCCAGTGCCGGCTGAAAATCCATGGTTTTGAGCGGTTCTTCAATTTCACGGGCGATCTCATACAGATCCGTGGCACCGATCGTTTGGGAGGAAGATTTGACCGCATGGGCGGATATCCTGTAGCGTTCCCAGTTCCTTTCGGCAAAAAAAGTGTTCAGTTCTTCTCTTCTGTCATCATTCCTGAATTCATTCAGGATATCAAGATACACTTCCTCACTGTTTGCACAGTATTCCAGTCCCATTGCAGTATCCAGTTTCAGTCCCTGTGGCAGCATAGACATAACGGCCTCCCATCTTTCATGCGTGCTTTGCTTTTATTATATCCTTTTATGGTGTAATATACAAATACTATGATTTGAGAAAAGAGGTCCGTCATGAACAAAAAAGAAATTGCTGAGATCAAAAAACAATTCACCGAACGCCACTGCTCCATTTCCAAGATCTGCGGCTGCTATGTGGACGGGGAAAAGAACATCAAGACCACCTTTAAACAGGCTTTCCTGTCATTGGATACGGAAGAAATGTTTAAATATTTCGAGATCCTGCGCAAATCGCTTAGCGGAACGATCGGAAAGAACTTAAGTACTCTGGATTTTCCGACGGATGCCGAGGCGGAAGGCGGTACGCAGGCTTTTCTGCTGAAGCTGCGCAATTCGAAACTGGAGGATGACACCCTGCTTCAGGAATACTATGACCGGATCATCTCCTGCTATGATTACGTCGGGAACTACCTGATTCTGATCATCCATGATACCTATGACATTCCGGGGCAGACAAGTGACGGCTTTTCCATGGAAGATGCGAGCGACGAAGTCTATGAATACATCCTGACCACCATCTGTCCCGTAAATTTAAGCAAACCGGGCTTAAGCTATGATGCGGCTGACAATATCTTTGTAAACCGGATCCGCGACTGGGTTGTGGAGATGCCGGAAACGGCAATCCTCTTTCCTGCCTTCCATGACCGCAGCGCCGATATCCATTCCATCCTGTACTATTCCAAAGATGCCTCCGATCTGCACGAACTCTTTATCGATGAGATCTTAAAATGCGAGGTACCCATGACCGGCGCAACACAGAAAGAAGCTTTTACAGCGATCATCGAAGAGACGATTGGTGCCTCCTGTGATCTGGAACTGATGAAAAGCATTCATGACCACCTGACGCAGATGACGGAAGAAAGCAAGGAACAAAACGAGATCCTGACCTTCGATAAGGATGAGATCAAGCAGCTTCTGCTGGATTCGGGCGCAGAGGATGAACTGTTTGAACTGTATGACGAGACCTACGAAGCAATCGCCGATCCGCATGCAAAAGTCTATGCCGCAAATGTCACGAATACCCGTTCCTTCGAAGTAAAGACGCCGAGCGTATCCATCAAGGTAGACCCGATGCGTACGGATCTGATCGAAAAGAAAGAGATCGACGGGCGTGAATGCCTGGTGATCGCGCTAGATGGCGAAGTGGAAGTCAACGGTGTACGCATCTCATAACTGCAGGTTATGGATCGAATAACATCCATATATATATTTGACATACAAGTGAAAATATATTATAAATATGAAAGATTTTTATAAAAGGAGGACCTATTATGAAAAAGAAAATCTTGAGTCTTACACTCATCCTTGCCATGGCTGCATCTGTTCTGGCAGGTTGCGGCGGCGCATCTGCTTCCGGCTCCGATACATTTAAGATCGGTGGCATCGGACCCACGACCGGCGGTGCTGCAGTTTACGGTATCGCAGTTCGTAACGCTGCAGAGCTGGCAATCAAAGAAGTCAATGCTGCAGGCGGTATCAACGGTTATCAGGTCGAATACAAATTCGAAGATGATGAGCTTGATAACGAGAAATCCCTGAATGCTTACAACACATTGAAAGACTGGGGTATGAACCTCATGATCGGATGTGTTACGAGCGGTTGCTGTACAGCTGTTGCTGCAGAATCCTCCAAGGATAACATGTTCCAGTTAACTCCTTCGGGTTCTTCCACAGACTGTACCGCAGGCAACGACAACGTTTTCCAGGTTTGCTTCTCCGATCCTAACCAGGGTATCGGTGCTGCAGATTACATCGGACAGAACGGTCTTGCTACAAAGGTAGCGATCATCTATGACAGTTCCGACGTATACTCTTCCGGTATTTACGAGAAGTTCGTAGCAGAAGCTGCAAGCCAGCCTTTCGAGATCGTTTCCGCAGAAGCTTTCACGGCTGATTCCAAGACGGATTTCTCCGTACAGTTGCAGAAAGCAAGCGATGCAGGTGCTGATCTGGTATTCCTTCCGATCTACTATACGGAAGCTTCCCTGATCTTAACACAGGCAAATACCATGGGCTATGCTCCGAAGTTCTTCGGTTGTGACGGTTTAGACGGTATCCTCGGTGTTGAAAACTTTGATCCTTCCCTTGCTGAAGGCGTTATGCTATTAACTCCTTTCGCAGCTGACGCGGAAGATGCAGCAACACAGAAGTTCGTATCCGATTACAAAGCGGCTTACGGCGAGATCCCGAACCAGTTCGCAGCTGACGCTTATGATGCAATCTACATCATCAAGGCTGCAGCAGAGAAGGCAAATGCAACACCTGCTGACTCCGTAGCTGATCTTGGTACAAAGATGGAAAATGCAATGAGAGAGATCACAGTAGACGGTCTGACCGGTGCAGCAATGTCCTGGGATGCCGAAGGTGCTGTTAACAAAGCTCCGAAGGCTATGCAGATCATCAACGGTAACTACTCTCTGATCCAGTAATTCGTAAAGGACGATCAACGGGGATTGCGGTTTTGCAGTCCCCGTTTTTTGTTCCTGAATCCTTGATAAAGCATTGTAATATATGGTATATTTAATTAGTTGTAGAAAAGTTAGGAAATGAGGGAGGAATATGAGTTTACTATCTTATCTGATCAACGGCATCAGCCTCGGCAGTGTGTACGCGATCATCGCACTCGGCTATACGATGGTATATGGTATTGCCAAGATGCTGAATTTCGCACACGGTGATGTCATCATGGTCGGAGGCTATCTGATCTTTACGTTTGTGAGTACGCTGCAACTGCCGGTCGGCCTTGGGATCGTGCTTGCCGTTGTGCTGTGTACAATGCTCGGGATCACCATCGAAGCGATCGCATACCGCCCGCTTCGTAATGCCGCAAGTTCCCTTGCGGTTCTGATCACCGCGATCGGTGTCAGTTATTTCCTGCAGAATGTTGCACTGATCATCTTCGGTGCGAACACCAAAGCATTTACGTCCGTTGTCAATACGGAGCCCATTAAGCTTTTCGGAGAACAGATCACGATCTCTGGTGAAACGATCGTGACGATCATCTCCTGCATCATCATCATGACGGTATTGACACTGTTCGTAAACAAGACCAAAGCGGGTCAGGCGATGCTCGCCGTCAGCGAAGACAAGGGCGCTGCCCAGCTGATGGGGATCAACGTGAACGGGACCATTTCCTTAACCTTTGCGATCGGTTCCGGTCTTGCCGCGATCGCAGGTCTCCTGCTCTGTTCCGCATATCCTTCCCTTACGCCATATACGGGTTCCATGCCCGGTATCAAAGCATTCGTTGCCGCCGTATTCGGCGGGATCGGATCGATCCCCGGTGCCTTTATCGGAGGCATTATCCTTGGGATCATCGAAATCTTAGGTAAAGCATATATTTCATCCCAGCTTGCCGATGCGATCGTGTTTCTGGTCCTGATCCTGGTTCTTCTGATCAAGCCCACGGGCATCCTTGGCAAGAAAGTTCAGGAAAAGGTCTAGGAGGTTCGTCATGAAAGAAAAGAAAATCAGTAAAAACCTTCAGGACAACCTGATTACGATCGGGATCGTCGTTGTCTGCTACGTGATCGTTATGATCCTTTCCGCAATAGGAGTGCTCAGTAATCTTCTGCAGGGCCTGCTGGTACCGCTTTGTGCCTATATTATCCTTGCGGTATCCTTAAACCTGACAGTCGGTATCCTCGGCGAGCTCAGTCTCGGACATGCCGGATTCATGTGTGTCGGTGCGTTTACCTCCGCATTCTTTTCAAAATGCATGGAGCCGGTGATCACCGTTGCACCGCTTCGCTTTATCCTGGCGCTGCTCATCGGTTCCCTTGCCGCTGCGCTGATCGGTTTCCTGATCGGCATGCCGGTTCTGCGTCTGAAAGGTGACTATCTGGCCATCGTCACACTGGCCTTTGGCGAGATCATCAAAAACATCATGAATGTTTTGTTTATCGGCAAAGATTCCGCCGGTTTCCATTTTTCCATGAAGGATTCCCTTTCCCTGAACATGGAACCTGACGGCATGGTCATCATCAACGGTGCACAGGGGATCACGGGTACACCCAAGGATTCCAATTTCACGATCGGTGTGATTTTGATCGTGCTGACGCTGCTGATCGTACTGAACCTGATCAATTCCAGGGACGGCCGTGCGATCATGTCCATCCGTGACAACCTGATCGCTGCGGAATCCGTCGGGATCCATATTACCAAATACAAACTGATGGCCTTTACCATTTCCGCCGCGCTTGCAGGCGTTGCCGGCGTGCTTTACTCGCACAACCTGAATTCCTTAATGGCAACCCCGAAGAACTTCGGTTACAACATGTCCATCATGATCCTGGTCTTTGTTGTTCTCGGCGGGATCGGAAATATCCGCGGCTCCGTGATCGCAGCCGTGATCTTAACCCTCCTTCCGGAGCTTTTACGAGGCTTAAACGATTACCGTATGCTGATCTATTCCATCGTTCTGATCGTCATGATGCTCTATAACTGGGCACCGAACATGATCGCCTTCAGGAAGAGAATGGCAAACCGGTTCAGTAAGAAAAAGGAGGTCGCATAACATGGCATTACTGGAAGTTAAAAATCTAAGCATCTCCTTTGGCGGCCTGCACGCCGTGGATGATTTCAGTGTATCGATCGAAAAGGGACAGTTATACGGTCTGATCGGGCCGAACGGTGCCGGCAAAACAACCGTATTCAATCTTCTGACCGGTGTCTACGCACCCGATGAAGGCTTTATCCATTTGGACGGCAAGGACATCACGAGGCTCAAGACCATCGAGATCAACAAGGAAGGCATCGCCAGAACATTCCAGAATATCCGGCTGTTTAAGGAATTGAGCGTTCTCGATAACGTCAAGGTCGGACTGCATAATAAATACCATTACTCTACCATCGAAGGGCTATTGCGGCTCCCCAGTTATTTCAAAACGGAAGCCAAAATGAACGAGCGCGCCATGGAACTGCTTAAGGTATTTGACCTGGACCATGAAGCGGATTATCTGGCATCCAATCTTCCGTACGGAAAACAGCGGAAACTGGAAATCGCAAGAGCGCTTGCCACCGACCCGAAGCTTCTTCTGCTCGATGAGCCGGCCGCCGGCATGAATCCGAATGAGACCAAGGAATTGATGGATACCATCCGTTTCGTCCGCGATCATTTCGATATGACGATCCTGCTGATCGAACACGATATGAAGCTCGTTTCCGGAATCTGTGAAGAGCTGACGGTACTGAATTTCGGCAAGATCTTAACACAGGGGCCAACAAGCGAAGTTCTCAATGACCCTGCAGTGATCACTGCTTATCTTGGCGAGTAAAACTGGGAGGATAACATGTCATTACTGGAAATACATGATTTAGAAGTATATTACGGAGTGATCCAGGCGATCAAAGGCGTTGATTTTCATGTCAACGAGGGAGAAGTCATCGCGCTGATCGGTGCAAACGGTGCAGGAAAGACCACCATTTTACATACGGTCACAGGGCTTCTGTCTGCCGCAAACGGCTCCATCATGTTTGACGGTGTCAACATCTCCAAGGTTCCGGCCCATAAGATCGTTGCCATGGGTATGGCACACGTACCGGAAGGCAGACGTGTCTTTGCAAACCTGACGGTTCTGCAGAACCTGAAAATGGGGGCCTATACCAGAAAAGACAAAGCAGAGGTGGAAGCTTCCCTCGAAAACGTTTATAACCATTTCCCGAGACTGAAAGAACGTCAAAATCAAATGGGCGGTACACTTTCCGGCGGCGAACAGCAGATGCTGGCGATGGGCCGTGCCCTGATGAGCAAACCGAAGATCCTTCTGATGGATGAGCCCTCCATGGGCCTCTCTCCCATCTATGTCAATGAGATCTTCGATATCATTCAGGAAGTCAGCAATGCAGGCACAACCGTGCTGCTGGTTGAACAGAATGCCAAGAAGGCACTCTCGATCGCAGACCGCGCTTACGTGCTTGAGACCGGCAAGATCGTGCTGGAAGGCAAAGCATCCGACCTGTTAAACAACGAAGACATTAAGAAAGCATACTTAGGTGAATAAACCTATCAGATTAAGTTGGAGGTTACGAAATGGATAAGGTAGTTGTGACGATCAACAGACAGTACGGCTCCGGCGGTAAGACGATCGGAAAAATGCTTGCGGAAAAAATGGGCGTCAAATACTATAACCGGGACATCGTGAAGCTGGCAAGCGAGCAAAGCGGTATCGATGAGGCCATGTTTGCGAAGGTGGATGAAAAGATGGTAAACTACAGCATCTTCAAATCCAAAAAGGTCTACTCGGGAGATCTGAAAACGCCGGATTCCGATGCATTCACTTCCGATGATAACCTGTTTAACATTCAGGCCAAGGTATTAAAGCAGCTGGCGGAAACCGAATCCTGCGTGATCATCGGCAGATGTGCAAATTTCATCCTCAGGGATTATCCGAATGTTGTTTCCGTTTTCGTTCATGCCGATCAGGATTTCTGCAGGGAACAGGCTCTGGCAAGGGTTTCGATCTCCGAGAAAGAAATCGATAAATTTATTGAAAAGACGGATAAGTACCGTGCCGATTATTACAAATACCATACCGGCCGTCACTGGCATGACCTGCGCGGTTATGATCTGTGCCTGAATTCCGGGAAGCTGGGATTTGAGAAGTGCGTGGATGAGATCCTCGCCTACATTGACGTCAGATTCAACTGATCAGATAGCTCAACAAATATGTTCTGCTTCTTCGAATATGATCGTATCAAACATGGTGGCGGCCTCGCTGATCTCCTCTTCTCCCTTCGGGGTCCAGCAGACACAGAAGGGATCAAAGATCCTGCGGATCAGTTTAAAGCCGGAGGATTTCTTTGCATCGCGGAATTCATAGGCAATAAAGTCGGGTCTGGAGATCCGGTTGGCAAGCAGGTTCGTTGCCATGAAATCCTTTATCTTCCCATGACCGGTATCCTTCATGAAACAGGATAACTGACCCCGGATGATCTCCGGGTGATTGGTGCGAAACCAGCCGGTTAAGTACGGGCTGAAGGATTCCATGCAGAATCTGCCGGAATAAGCCATCAGCAGATCATAGGTCTTCTCACACAATTCATAGTTCTTCATCCCGTTGTCGCTCTTGATCTCACAGATCAGATCCACACCGTCCAAAACCTTAAGAACTTCCGAAAAGAGCGGGATCCGTTCATCGGTATCCTTCAATTTAAGTTTACATAATTCATCCCATGTCAGATCCCTGAGATTGGCGTCTACGCCGCACATGCGTTTCAGATCTCCGTCATGAAAGACAACGAGCTGTTTGTCTTTTGTCATCTGCACATCCAGTTCCACACCAAGCCTGCGCTCTGCCGCTCTTTGAAAAGCAGAAATGGAATTTTCCGGAATCGTGGCATTATGTAAACCTCTGTGTGCGTACCGCTTTCCGCGAAACGCCGTCACATCTCTTTTGGCATTCGGAGCCAGAAGATACAAAACAACCGCAAACAGTATGAGGCATATGAGGACCGGGATCAGTAAAATGCATAGCAGGGTTTTCATTTCATACTACCCTCTTTATCAGTCTTCCACATCAAACATTTCCAGTTTATCCTTGGGCATCGCCGGTTTGTTGTCGCCGTGTTTTACATTCAGCATCGTGAAGAATGCAAGCGCTACAAAAAACGCACCGTACGGAAACAGGGTCCAGTAACCGACATATTGCAGAAGCGCACCGGATAAGATCGGCGTGATGATCTGCGCCGCCATCGAGAAGGTGTAATAATATCCCGTGAATTTTCCGATATCCGATTCCGAGCACATTTCTACGACCATCGGCAGCGAATTGACGTTGATCGCAGCCCATGCGAATCCGATCAGACAGAAGATCACATACAGGATCGGTGAAAAGCCATGCAGGACAAACGTCATGACAAAGCCGAGTAAAAAGTTCAGAGCAAGCACGACAATCCCGATCAGGATCGTCTTTTTCCGCCCGATCTTAGAAGCCAGTTCACCGATCGGAATATAGGATACGATCGCGGCACCCGTTGCAATCGTCAGGCACAGGGATGCTTCTCCGAGCGGCATGTTCCATTCCTGCTGGGCATATTTCGTAAAGGCGGTTGTAATGGCATTGTATCCGATAAACCAGAGTGCAATGGAAAACAAGATAAAATACATACTGCGCCTTACTTCCTTTGGCATATAGGATTTGCCGGTATGCTCATCCACCACTTCCAGATTATCTTCCGGATGTTCCGCTTCATATGCCTCACATTCGGCTACGAGTTTCGGCTCCTTGATCGTTAAGAACAGCACAATGACCGATACGACCATGACGGTTGCCACGATCACGAACAGCGGCTGGTAATCCACATGTGTCAGGCCTTCCGTCTTCGCCTTGGAATACATGAAGGTCGTGATGACCAGATAGATGATCCCGCCAACCGCGCCCATCAGATTGATGATCGCGTTCGCTTTGGAACGGAGCGGCTTGGGTGTAACATCAGGCATCAGTGCAACCGCCGGCGAACGATAGGTTCCCATGGCGATCAGCAGAAGTCCCAGGAAAAGGATAAAGCATACCAGCAGGATCTGCTTCGGCTCTTTGGCATACAGATTATCCATGATGGGGATAAAAGTCATGAGCAATACCGATGCGGCCGTCCCGCCAATGATAAACGGCATCCTGCGTCCGATCTTTGTAGAGCATTTGTCGGACAGGGCGCCAAGGAGCGGCAGCAGAAACAGGGCGATCACGTTGTCGAGTGCCATGATCGCACCGGATATGGTGTCGTTGATATGAAACGTGTTCTTTAAGATCAGCGGGATCACGCTGTCATACATCTGCCAGAACATGCAGATAGACATAAATGCAAGTCCCACAAGGAATGTCCGGGTTTTATTCAGTTTCATGTTTGTCCGCCCTTTCACGTATAATTTACTGATTTCATAGTAGCAATTCCGATAAAAAAAGTCCAACGGGAAATGCCGCCGGACTTTTTAAAATGCATTATGCGTTTGCCATATCACAGAGCTCTTTCAGCATCTTCGGCAACGCCGTCTCCATGTTCTCATTGGAGAACTGGCAGGTGCCGACTTTCCTGTGGCCGCCGCCATTGTATTTCAGCATCAGACTGCCGACGTCCACCGTACAGGTCTTATTGATGATACTGTATCCGACTGCCGCCGAACAGCCCTGTCCGCCGCGTCCCGAAACGATCCATGCGGAGATATTCTGCTCCGGATACATACTGTAGATCATGAACCGGTTTCCGGTATAGATCGGATCCACGCCGCGCAGATCGCTGATGATCACTTTGCCCTCGGTCCTGGTGTGCGCCTTGACCATCTCTTTGAACTTTTCGGTCTGCTCGTTATAGACTTCGATCCTCTCCTTCACATCCGGCATCGCCAGGATCTCCTCTGTGGATTTGTCCTTGCAGGCCACCATAAGTTTTTCCATCAGCTGATAGTTGGAAACCGTAAACTGTCTCCAGCGTCCGAGGCCCGTTCTCGGATCCATCAGGAATCCTACCAGGATCCAGCCTGTCGGGTTCATGATCTCATCGATCGTTAAATCTCCCGAGTCCACTTTATCGACAGCCACCATCATGTCATCGAAGTTCGGGAATGTTTCCTTCCCGCCGTAATACTCATAAATGATCCTCGCACAGGACGGCGTGATCCGGCTCTCGCCTTTGTATTTGCCTTCCAGCTGAAGTCTTTCATGTTCACTGGAGTGATGGTCAAACCATAATCCGCATCCCTCCACATAAGGGACATTTGCCAGACAGTCATTTTCATTGATCTCAACCAGACCGTCCTGTAAGTCCTTCGGATGAGCAAACGTCCAGTGATCGACCACACCCGCCGCCAGTAACAGCGCGCCGCAGGCAAGTCCGTCAAAATCCGAACGTGTTACCAATCTCATAGCCATGTTTCTTTCCTCCCAAATGCTCCTGATCTTATGCTTTCTGATTGATGGCAGCCTGTGCTGCGGCCAGTCTTGCGATCGGAACACGGAACGGTGAGCAGCTGACATAGTCAAGACCGATCTCATTACAGAACTCTACACTTGAAGGATCACCGCCGTGCTCGCCGCAGATGCCGACATGCAGTTGCGGATTGACCGGTTTCCCGAGATCCATGGACATCTTCATCAGTTTGCCGACACCGTTGCGGTCCAGCTTCGCAAACGGATCATTTTCAAAGATCTTCGCATCATAGTATGCTTCCAGGAACTTGCCCGCATCGTCACGGGAGAATCCGTAGGTCATCTGCGTTAAGTCATTGGTTCCGAAGCAGAAGAAATCAGCGTTTGCTGCGATCTCATCAGCGGTAAGCGCAGCTCTCGGGATCTCAATCATTGTTCCGATCTCATAATCCAGCTTATAATTTGCTGCCTTGATCTCTTCGTCAGCCGTTTCCTTCACGATCTGTTTCACGTACTGGAATTCCTTCACGTCACCGATAAGCGGGATCATGATCTCCGGTTTTACCTTCCAGTTGCTGTGCTTCTTGGATACATTGATCGCTGCACGGATCACTGCTTTCGTCTGCATCTTCGCGATCTCCGGATAAGTGACCGCAAGACGGCATCCGCGATGACCCATCATCGGATTGAATTCATGCAGGGAGTTGATGATCGCTTTGATCTCGTCAACCGACTTATTCTGCGTCTTGGCAAGTTTCTCGATGTCCGCTTCTTCCGTCGGAACAAATTCATGCAGAGGCGGATCTAAGAAACGGATCGTAACCGGATAACCTTCCAATGCCTCATACAGTTTCTCAAAGTCACCCTGCTGGTAAGGCAGGATCTTATCCAAAGCCTTTTCTCTCTCTTCTACCGTATCCGCGCAGATCATCTCGCGGAATGCGTCAATCCTGTCACCCTCAAAGAACATATGCTCCGTTCTGCAAAGGCCGATACCCTCGGCACCGAGTTCTCTTGCCTTTCTGGCGTCTGCAGGCGTATCCGCATTCGTACGTACCTTCATGGTGCGGTACTTGTCCGCCCATGCCATGATCCGTCCGAATTCACCGGCGATCGTTGCATCTACGGTATCGATCATGCCGTCATAGATATTACCGGTGGAGCCGTCGATGGAGATGTAGTCGCCTTCATGGTATTCCTTACCGGCCAGTGTGAATTTCTTGTTTGCTTCATCCATAACGATATCGCCGCAACCGGAAACGCAGCATTTACCCATACCTCTTGCGACAACGGCTGCATGGCTGGTCATACCGCCTCTGACGGTTAAGATACCCT
>JAEEGL016715259.1_pt1 | contig 21194 bp, 22 predicted proteins | sample 9134231 | NCBI WGS metagenome assembly JAEEGL01 (sample SAMN16246548, study PRJNA631951) | gut metagenome | biome: gut microbiome; feature: rumen; material: fiber-attached | host: Bos | place: Iran: Karaj | collected 2018-10 | reverse complement strand
TTTTGCTGTCGGCCCATCGCGAGGAGAACATCGACACTGAAAAGAACTTCCTCTCGCTGTTCAACGCCATCAACCAGATGGCTGAGAAGTACGACATGCCCATCCTTTATTCCTGCCACCCGCGTTCGAGGAAGCGACTGGAGGCCTCCGGCTTCAAGCTTGACCCTCGCGTGATCCAGCACGAGCCACTGGGCTTCCATGACTACAACTGCCTCCAGATGAACGCCTTCTGTGTGGTTAGTGACTCGGGTACCCTCCCTGAAGAATCTTCTTTCTTCACCTCCATCGGTCACCCCTTCCCGGCCGTCTGCATCCGCACCTCCACCGAGCGCCCCGAAGCCCTCGACAAAGGTTGCTTCGTCCTCAGCGGCATCGACACCAAGGGCCTCCTGCAGAGCGTGGACGTTGCTGTCTCCCTCATCCGCGACGGCCTTCCCGGCATCCCCGTCCCCGACTACGTGGACGAGAACGTTAGCACCAAGGTTGTGCGGATTATACAGTCATACGTGGGGGTGGTGAATAAGATGGTCTGGCGCAAGTTCTGATATTTCTGGTAATACAATGTTACAGGATATTCTGTTAGAAGTTGTTGATGCTATTGATGAGGCTATCATTGCGATGGCTAAAAAGGACTATTTGTCCTTTGCCCTTTTTATAGGGAGGGCCGATGTTGTACCTCAATTAAAGAGTATAGATAAGTCGGAATACGTTGTAGATTATCAACTTGACAGGTATTACGATGAAACTCGCGAGGCCTTTTATCTCAGGTATTTAAATAGGAATTATCGTAAAGATGGTTTTAAGTATTCCGGAGATGCAGGCATTGATGACCTCTCAATAGAAATGATGATTTATACCCATTTATGGGACTCCGCCTATTTCTTGAAGAGCATATATCGTATCGCATATGCTTTGTCTGGTAATGGTTATGCCTGGAATCCAGATATCCCGGAACATGGGAAGTATAAGTTTATGAGAGAACAGGTAATAGAACCATTACTATCCCAAGGATACAAATTAGGAGTAGTTCTTCAGAAAGGGTATAAGTCCAGTATTAGGAATGCTTTTGCTCATGCTCTTTATTCTGTGGACATAGAAAAAAGGGTAATCTATTTACGCCCGTCAAGTAGCCCTTGGGAATCATTTTCATTCGAAGATTTCCAAAAGTGCTTCTTGTATTCAACATTGTTGATGAACAAATTGCAGAATTGTTTGGAAGTAAATCATGATGCAGCGGCAAAAAAGAATACGGCTATTACCGAGGTATTCAATACTCCTGACGGTGCTAGGGTTCAAATAATTGCAGAGACACATAAGGCAGGGGATAAGGAATTCCCACGATATAGAATAGTCAATGTCATAGATTGAGATCCACGGAGTCAGAATGGGGTCCATCCATGCGAAGTGAATCAGATTGTTATCTGCAGTGGGAACGTATAGTTTCGATATCTTTCTTCCGGAGCGGGGCAATCGACAATATGGAGATGAGTCTAAACGGTGATCTCATCACCAGCAGTGATGACCACGATTTCGACCCAACCGAGACCCGTTGCTACAATCATGAGCAGGCTCGGCAAAATGCCATCTTCCAGCGTAATGATGAATAACATGATAGCACCATAAACCCCAGTATCGGCATCTTCTGGTACGAACCGGAAGCGCACGCGCTCTTCGGTGTCCGGAAAGAGGAATTGTCACCAAGCCGTAGAGAAACTGCGATGCGTGAGATGATGCCCTTCATTGTTTATCCAGAGCAAAACAGAGACGTTTGGGAGCGCGAGCATTTTCCTGGGGACTACAATCGAACGCCTCGCGGTCGGGTTTCCTGGATCATCAACAAGTTCGTCGTCCTGGTCGGTAATTGGGCGAGACCTATCCAGGAAGAGCTTACCGCCCTGCTGAAACAAGAATTCTCTCTCCCGTCCCTCGACCTCGTCTTCAACGAGCACTGGGACATCGAGAGTTAATACGTCATGCCCGGCCTGACCGTGCATCTCAATTCAACATGCAATCGTGAAAGCAACTGAACTAATTGATAAGCTTTCCAAAGTCTCTCCGGACACCGAAGTGATTGGAGGCGTCTGGAATGGTAAAGTGGATACCTACACTGTCTTGGACACGGCTTTACATGTGCCTTACGACAGCGTGTATGCAGATTTCTTCGGCACTCCTGGCCACTTCGACAATCGCCTTGTGGATATCAAGTCTAAGGATGTCATTTATCTGGGTTCCACTTTCGACGACAACAAGGATGTCATCGACGACCGGCGCTTCATTTGGCGCCTCGCCGCCATCCAGCGGCAGCACCGTTCTGTCCAGTGGAAAAAGGATCGCATTTACAGTCTGCTTAAGGAATTCACAAAATGAGAGGAACGATCGAGGCCCCGGCAAATGTCCGGGGTCTTTTCGTGAATAGTGAGTTTGGCGTTGGGTTGCCGATGGGCGCAAGCGGTCAGCCTTCGGCTGGAGTTTCCCCACCCGGTCGCCGAAGCGTAGCTGCCGCCCACGTCAACCACGCTTCCGCGACCACCCACCCTGAAAGCGGTATCGCCCGGCAGCGAACGAGTCGCCGCCCGGCGATGGTGTATCCCCACCCGGTCGCTGACGCTCCCTTCCCACCCATAACGGGAAAGCGGTCAAGCCCTCTTTGCACTGCTGTCCGGAGCCGCGTCGCTGCGCACAGCTTCGCGTCGCAGCACCAGCCATCAGCACAAAGAAGGCTTGGTTCCGGCCACTGCCGCACCTTGCGCGGCAGTGACCTCCACTTTGTCCCCCTCGGTCCCCCAAGGGAAGGTGAACGCCCGAGCTGCGTCGGTGCTTCGAACGACCGTCTGTGCTGGGAATCCGCTACATAACATAACGCAGCATTGTGTAACAAGTCTGCGCGAGCGCCGCTTGTTTCCGCTTCGCACACAACGCGACGTTATGTTAAGTATCTCCGTCTGTTCTTCGTAGCACCGCTTTCCGTATGCCCCACCCGGTCGTAGTCGGCGGCAGGCAAGGAGTTTTGCTCCAGGGCCATCCCCGGCCCTGGCCCGTCGCAAAACTCCGCACCTTGCGGGTCCCCGCCCGCAAGGTGCAGCACCGCGGGAACGTCGGTGAATTGCGTGGGGTAGTAGCCCGCCTCGGGCATTAAGTGTTGGTTCGGGCAGCCTGCCGCCTCCGGCACTCCCGTTCCGGCCGCAAGTGTGCGGCCTCCACTCCCGTGCTGGGTCGTTCCGACAGCAAAAGCCGTGTGCCAGGCGGAGCCAGTCACACCGCTTTTGCTGTCTCCACTCCTCGGTAAGCCGCCTTTTGGGCGGCTTGGTTATACCCCGGCAGCTATTCCTCCAGCCTCTGCAAGCTGTCGCTGCGCGCCACTTGCAGAAGCTTCCGGGCGCCGGGGAGGCAGCCGTTCCGGCTGCTGGCGCAGACATTGTCGGTTTGTGCGGTGGCCAAACCGCCAAAGACTGCGCCGGTATTGGTGCTACGCTTCAGCGACGGTGCGTTGTACCTTTATTCGTGGGGCAGTGCCTGTTCGCGATAACCGTCTTAGCCCGCTCCAACGTTAGTGCGCGCTCACTCTTTTCGGGCCGTTCCGGCCCGGGCCCCGGAGGCCGTCTGTCTTCCCACATGCTGGCGGGCTTTGACGGGGTCTGGGAGCCTGAGGTCTCCCAGCCCTTGCGCCGTCAAAGCCCGTCAGCGGCTTCTCGCTGCCAGACCGCCTCCGGGGCCAGCGCTCCACTCGCTTCGCTCGTTCCGCGTCCTTGGTCATTGACGGACTTGTAGCCGCCCGCGCACAAAATCCCACCCTCGATGCCGGCGGCTACAAGACCGTCAACAACCAAGGCTTACCTAGTTACTTACGCCCTGGCGGCAGTGCCAATTTGGGACGGAGTACCACGCTCGAAGGCCGGTACCCGGGGTAAATATATATATACTTTTGGCAGCGGCGCACGGCGCCGCTGCTGTCGTTTTTAGAAGGGTGGATCTGGGTGGTTTTTGGCGGTTGAAAAATCTTCAAAATATTGCGTAATTAGCTGAAAATAAATTTGTTAATGTCGGCTATTTTTCGTAACTTGTATACTGAAAGATATAGATATTGACGTTATGGACCAGAGTAAAAAAGAGAGATTGCGTCGCTTGTCCGAGATGAACAGGCGGGTGCTTGGTGTGTCTTCGTTCGAGGCTCCGGAGGCGGAGCCGGTGGTGGGTTGTGGGTCTTCGACTGCCGGGGAGTTGTTGGTGGCCATTCGTGAGAAGAAGGGGTATATCTGCCGGGCAGTGGCCAAGCGTAGTAGGAACTTTTAATGTATGGAGGACTTTGCTATGAAAAAGTGTAGGATTGAGAAGACGTTTCGTATGTGTGATGGCGGTGGTTCGGGGTTGGGCCGCGGCCGTATGGTCGGTGGGCTGTATCCGGAGGTGAAGTGGGATGACCGCTTGTTCCAGATGATCGGGCGTGCAGATAAGAGTGTGCCGGAGCTGGCGGGCCTGCAGCCAGAGGGGTTCGTGGACGGGTCGTTGTTTGATGTGATGAAGTTTGACTTTGACAAGCTGGCTGAGATTCGGGAGACGGTGCTGCGGTACTTTACACTGATTGACGGATATGACTGTGAGGCGGACCTGGAGAGTAAGACGGCGCTGGTGCGGGAGCTGCATTCGTGCCCGGAGTCTTATACCAAGGGGAGGCTTTTGCCAGGAGAACTGATTCTGGCTATGTGGTTGGCGGAGGTGCCGTTCAAGCGGTTCAAGTACCAGGATCTTCCGGAGACGGTGGTGTTTGCGGTGGATTGGGATGAGGTGTCGGATCCGGCTAACTATATCGACAACTTCCATGGGTTTGAGAACCTGCTACGGCCGTCGGCCGCGTGGATGCCGAATGAGCACATAGATAAGTGTGGTACTGATATTGACTTTATATGCCCCTACCCAAAAGTACAAGAGGTGTCCCTCTCTGGTCCCCATCCTGTATGTGTTACCCCTTAATGATCGTTGGCTATGGCTGTTGAATTCAAACCATCGGTGCTGGTCAGTGATGTCTTCGGCTCGGCCGGTGATGTCACGGCCGTGCATCGGGATGGAAAGACGTTTCTGCGGAAGAGGCGTTCTGGAGAGGTGGCGCTCACGCCAGCTCAGGTGGCTCATCTGGAGGTGCACCGGCGGGCGTTGGCTGCGTGGAGGTCGGTGCCGCAGTCGGTGCAGGAGGTATGGCATGAGTATGCCCGGGAGGCGGAGCCGCATCGGCCGCCGTTTGATCATTCGTCCTGGATTTCGGGGCAGAACTTGTTCGTGTCGGCGTATCATGGGTTCCATACTCTGGGTATGGAGCATGTGCCGGAGCCGTGCTGGTTTGAGAACTTTCCTCCGTTTGCCGTTGAGGTGGTTGGCGCTTCAGTGGATGGGGCTAGTTTGGTGTTGAGTGTATCAGTGGCTGGGCTTGAGTTTGTAGAGGCTTCGCGGTTCTGGCTGTATGGCCGAGTGCAGTTGACGGAGTTGGGGAAGGGCTTGAGCAGCCAGGTGACTAAGAAAACGTTGTTGGCTTCGGAGCCGTGCTCTGCTGCGTCGGTTTCGCTTGTCGTGACAGATTGGGAAGAGTTATGGCCGGCAGTTGTAGGGCTGTCCTCTTTCCGGATGCATGGCTCGTTCGTTCTGCTTGATTCGTTGACGGGATATCGGAGTCAGCGGAAGAGAATTTCAGATTTGGTCTCGTTGTGCGAATTATAATCGTTGGGGGTGGTATGTTTAAAATATCGTTGGTTCGGAATCTTCATGTTCTGAAGGGTGTGACTGAACTTCGGCTCAAGCTGAAGGATGGGCAGAAAGTGTCTCTGTTATATAGCACTGGCGTGTCGGTTCGGATGGAGGAGCTGGCATCATTTGCGCTGACGGGTGATTTGCTGCCGGATGTGACTGAGTATAACGTAATGCTCAAGAACACCATTGACTTATGCAAGTCGGCGATGAGTGAGGTTTATCTGTCTTGGCTGTCCAAGAAGAAAAAGAAGATAGACCAGGTCGCCTTCCAGGAGGCGGTCTATTTGCTGCTGCATCCGGAGGAGGCTCCGGAGCCGTCTGTTCAGGAGCAATCGCTGGTGGAGAGGTTTCGTCAGTATCTGGAGGAGGAGCATAACGGCGGTATTGTGTCGGACCGCGTGTATCGAGATTCCGTGTCGCTGGCCAATAAGCTGGAGCGGTATTTCATTATCCGCGCCTGCCCCGGGCTGCCGGTGAAGTCGTTTACGCCGGAGATGCTGGTGGACTTCGAGAAGTTCTGCATCGACGAGTATCTCTATGCTGCGGATCCTAAGTATGCAGATGTGTATCCCAGGGATTATGAGAAGGGGCGGTCCTGGCCCAAGCGGAAACTGAAGGAGGCTCCGCTCAAGAAACTGTTAAATCACTTCCGGATGTTCTGGCGAGATATGGTGAGCTTTGGAGAAGTGGAGGTGTCGCCGTATGAGGATTATGTGCCGTGGATGGAGGAGGTTCCGAAAAAGCGGTACTCGGAGCTGATAGGGTCGCCCATTTCACTGAATTATGTCGAGTTTCAGAAGGTGTTATCAACGCCAGTTCCGGAAAGTCTGGCCCAGACGCGGAATGCTTTTATCCTACAGTGTTGCCTGGGCTGCCGCTGTGAGGACTTTGGCAAATTGTCAATGGAGAATGTAGGTGTGTCAAAAGAGGGTATACCTTATATATATTATACGCATACGGCAATCCGGAAGAAAGAGAAGAAGGAATTTAAGTATGAGATTCGGGTGCCGTTGGTTCGGGTGGCCTTTGATATTGTGATGCGGACGCGTTTTGATTTCTTCCTCGGTAGCTACTATACTCCGTATAACCGATTAATGCAGGTGCTTCTGCGGCATTGCGGTATAACGCGGGAGGTGGATCTTCTCAATACTAGAACCGGTTCGGTGGAAACCGTGCCGCTCTGCGATGCGATGACTCAGATGCAGGTCTATCGGACGCATTTGGACCTGCTGCGGGAATCGGAGAAGGTGAAGGCGATTCGCAGTGGATGGTTCTCAGGGGCTACGGCCCTGGAGCGTCTGGGGAAGCAGCCCATCGAGAAGTACTTCAAGGATTTGAATGTGGCTTTTGGCCAGCCATCCTATCGGGTGGATGAGAATCTTAATATCATTGAGGGGACGCCTTTTGAGAAGCGTGATGTAATGGTGTATCGGGAGATTGCGGAGAAGACGCAGAGTGGCGCGACCAATCCGTATATCATTACTCAGTTGCTGCCGGTAGCTGAAGGGGAGGAGGATTCAGAAGAACGGATAGAGGTGCAGTATGGTCGGAGCCTGGCAAGGGAACGGTCTGTTGCCGTTTTGGGTTCGCAGTTTCTGGAATTCATGGAATCCCTGGAAGATGGGCATCGGGAGTGGATTCAATATGGACTGCTGTTGCTGAAGCGGATGGCGGATCTGGATGTGTTGTTTATCAAGCGGCACGAGAAGAGTCTGCTTGAGCTGAAGACTGCGCTGCGCGGGTATGCTTACTCGACTTACTTCTATATCAATGGGGATTCCGTCATTGTGCTGCATGGTTGTTTGGATGAGAAGCACCGTCGGCACAAGGCCTCCGGCAATGTGAGTATGAAGCAGCTGCAGCAGATTCGGTGGGAGCATGTGATTGGGAATTCTTCGGCGAGCGAGTATGACAGTGTGCTGGATGCTGCCTTTGGTCCTGCCGGCTCGACGGAGCGACAGAATGCCTGGGCAATGGCTTGTTGCAGTTATGTCAGTCAGGTTCTCCGCGAGGCACGCATCACGGCCGGCCTCTCTCACGAAGAGGTCTGTACTCGGATGGGCCTTGCTACCAGCATCGGCCAGCTTACCCGCGCCGAGAACGGCTACCGCGTTTTGCCTTTCAAGTACGTCCGTCGCATCCTTGGCGCCCTGGGGCTGAAGGCCGTTGTGACGAGGCCGGTGGTAGAAGAATAAAAAACCTCCGGCGTCTCGCGACGGCGGAGGTTGAAATAGGTTTGGAACGAATCGGGGTTGGGTAGACCGGACCCCGGGCCGGTGAGGTTTTCCAGTAGGCTAATCGCCGCCGCCTTCACCGCCAGCGGGCTCTTCGGGAGCAGCTGCGGCAGTCCATTTGACGATGGCCTGCATCGGGACCGAGGTCTCGCCCGTGCTGGAGTTCACGTAGAAGTAGCGGAAGAAAACCTTCGGGGCGCCAGCACCCAGGGCACCGTGCTTGCTCTCGTAGGCAGACTTGATGTCGATGGCATCTGCGGTGGGTTCCTCCTCGGCGTGGATCTGGACGGCTTTGCCGTAGGCGCGGGATACACCGTTGGACTGGCCTTCGGAGGCCTGGATCACCAGGTAGATGCCGCCGTTGTCGGCAATTGCCTCATCGAGCTTGAAGGTAAAAGCCGCGCTGGTGCAGGTGATGGTGGCGCTGGAAGGAGACTCGACACCCACGAGAGTGGGCGGGTTCAGCATCAGGGAACCGCCGAGTTTCACAACCCAGAAGTTGAGACGCTGGAAGAGGTTCAGACCGGAGATCTTGGCCTTGGTGCCGAGGACGGACTTGGCGTCCTGACTCAGGGCGAGCTTGTTCCAGGCAAGAATCTGCTCGTTGGAGAGAGACTTCCAAGAGGTGGTGATGTATTTCATCACACCCTTGTTGGTGGCCTGGTCGGAGGTTCCGACTCGGCTGCCATAGCCGCGGTTCTTGATGAACTTGCGGCCTTTGTTTTTCGCTGCGGTCACGCCCTTGGCGCTGCCGCTCATCTCCTCGAAGGCGATGGAAGGGATGTACTTCATAAGCGTTTAAGGTTTAAGAGGTTAGAGAATTTGAGGATAAGATATAGTATTGCTATAACTATCAAGATTAGGAAGGCTACGCCCAGTTTCATCTTGGTCTTTTGCCACCAGGTGAGCTGGCGTGGGACCTCAACGGTCTTAGTCTCTATGCGGTCTTTGTAAACCAGACTGTCGCGGTAGACTATCTTAGTCTCCACCTCAACCGGCACTTTAACCGGCTTTGTCTCAAGACTATGGTGGAGGATGCCTTTAGTCACTGTGGCCTGGCTCTTGGCATAGGTGTTCTCGAGTGTTGAGGTGGTGTCCGTCGTCTGGATTCGCTCCACGAAGACAGGTAGTTCGACGAACGCCGTATCGTGCACCGTCACCATCTCGGTCCTCACCTCAACCCGGGTGCTGTCCGTCACGGAAGGCGCAACCGGCCGGACAGCACCGCAGGCAGAGGCCGCCAGAGCGGCGAGCGAAAGAAAGAAGGGAGCGAATAGTTTATTCATAGGTTGGCTGGTTGGTATCGTCATGGATGGTGGGGGCGTCATGCCCGACCCGATCGGGCATCTCACCGCTGCGGATCTCCTTCATCACCCTCGCTTCAAACCGCTGCATCCGCATGTCAAAACTCGCCTTAGCGCCCAGCAGCCCGCCGCAAAGAACCAGGAACTCCGAGACCGCCATCATAGCGGTGCTCGAGATTTCGCCATAAGGTGGTACGAAGAAAAGGCACACCATGCAGATGACCGTACCGGCACTGAAGCTGGCGATGGCCATTGCGCCCTGCAGTCGGGTGAGCTCGTATTTCTTCTTGGCGGACATGGGGTTTCAGTGGATTAGTCGTTGTCGCGGACCAGGAAGGCGTAGATAAAGGGATCGTGTCCTGTGTCCTCGAATCCCGCAGTCCTTGACGGGCAGGTAAAGACACCGTTCTCGATGTGGGCTTCGCTGATGCCGTCCACGGAAGGGTTGTACTGGTTGCCGCCGCCACAGAATGGAAGATCTGCGGTAATGCCGGAGGGCAGGTTGTCCAGGTTACACTCCCAAGGCGAGTCCCTGTATGCATAGGTGCAGCTGCCGAACTGCATGTGCAGAAAGATCCAGTGTTCGAACTCCACGAAGAAGGTGTCAGAACTCCAGCGAAGATACTGCGTCTCCTGACTGGTCTGCAGCCTAACCTTGGTGCCCTTGATAGGATTGCCGCCTCGAGCGAGCATAGTGTACAAAGACTGAATGTAGATGGTGATCTCACCCTTTTCATCGAAGTTGGTCAGCTTCTCGATGCAGACGGTACTCTTGTCCTTCACCCAGGACTTGAGGACTGCGCCTCCGCTGTTGTCCCAGGTATAGCCGTAGCTGTCACGCACGTCACGGAATCGCATTATGACTCCGGAGATGGCGCTGCGCTCGATGGAGAGATCGGGCACGTAGATTTCAAGGACGTCGGCGGCCTGATAGTCTTCGTTCGTGGGGTCGTAAGAAAACTTCGCGTTGAGGACTACGAAGTTCTCCTCTTGATGCGATTTGAACGCTATCTGGCAGGCCCCGAAGTTATTGCCTGTGGAGTTAAAGTTCATAGACTTAATAGATTACACCAGGCCCGAAGACCTCGGTAGGTTTGACATAATAGCCACCGCGGTGGGCAAAGACGATGCGGGCCGGGTCGCCATAAGAAGAGCCGTACAGCCACATCACATAGGATTGGACCACAATCTTGCCGTCTTCTCCGTTTCCTCGGCCAAGCGCCCAGGAAGTACCTCGCAACTCTTCCGGCAGATCATCTTCCAGATAGACCTCGGAGCTAGCAACGTTGCTATGGCCAAGGCACATTGCATCGAATTGGACAACCGGAGAACCAGTACTGAAGTCCACGTCTATAGCGCTGACGTGCTGCTCATGATCCGGAGCCAGGCGGTCCATCGTGACTCGCTTTCGCGGAGTATAGGAGGACTCGCCGGTGCAAACTACGCAGTCCCGCTCGGCCTGGCCGGTGAATCCGGTCTCCGTGTCCAGCCAGTAGGTCTCCACGAATACCTTCTGTCCTGGTGTGGCGGCGGCGCCTATCTTGTTGAGGTAGAGCTCGGTAACGTTCGCTTCTCCCCAGTCGTCCTCGGTGTCACCGCTGATAATGACGGTCTTGCTCCAGCCGTTGGAGATGCCGGGGCTTTGGCTGGCGGACATCTTCACAACCAGCTTGTAGGGGGAGGGCTGGTGCCGGATGCCGGTGAAGGCCACCAGATCAGGCGTCACATATATGTTGGAGTACTCTACGTTCGGAGTTGCAGCGTTAGAGTCCGGAGCATCGGTGAGGATTTCCTCGCCGGCCATCTGGCGGTTGCTGTTCAGCCTGACGAAGAGGTTGATACCGGAGAGCTTGGCTTTCTGCCCAAAGACAGAGACACCGCTAGCATGCTCCGCCAGTCGTTCCCAGTCCAGCCGCTGCTGGTCGGTCAGCAGGGGCCATGTCTTCGTTATCTTCTTCAATGATGTGCGTCGGGCAAGTTGCAGAACGGTGGCCTCTCCGCTAGGGTAGCACTTAAGCGAAAGGATGCTGCGGCCATCCTGATAACGTGCCGTAACACCCTTTGCCGAGCCGGAGAAGCCGCCGAAAGCGATGGAAGGAAGAGCAATCATAGCATCTTAAGTTTTTGTTTAAGTAACAAAAGGGGTTCAGCTATGGCTCAATACAAAAGGGGCTTGGATATCGCCATATCCAAACCCCACGGCAAATGTAAGAAATTGTTTTTAGATTATCAAACTAATTTGAATAAAAATTTCTGAAATACAGCAAATTAAACTTAAATATATCAAGTGATACTTTAAATCTTTCCTGTCATTGCCGGCTTGACTGGCAATCTCATTCAGTTGTCTTACCCATGATGCTTCGGGCAAGCAGGTACACTCTGCTCCCTACAGACTGAGGCCACCTGTCTTCCGGGTTGCTGTCCAGGCGTACGGCACGTTCAATGGCGACATCAATCTGCGGAAGCAGCTTGGCAGCATCGTAGTTCGCTTCGTTGTATCCGTCCAGCAGCTCGCTGAGTTTGTGCTTGAGCCAAGTCTTGTGCCGCGTGCTTTTGCGGTTTGCGGTGAGTGCATTCTTTTCTTCAGCTGCGTAGACTGCAACATCTTCCAGATGCAGTAATAGCCATAACTCGAAGCAGGGATTGCTGACGCAGAAGCGCAGATTTTTGTTCTGGGCACAGTAGCGGGCCACGCTTGAGAGCATCTTGTTTGTCCAGCGGTCGCGGTCTACGACAATCCAAAGTTCATCATCGTCCTCGATGTTGTACTCTTCCATAAACCCCCGAACCTGCTCGTACACATGTTCGGGAGAGGAGTCCCCATCGCTGTCGCGACGGAGTACCTCTACATGGACATTGGCTGCCCGAAGGCTGGTTTTCATTGCCTCAAAGTAGATATTCTCCGTTTCAAAGCCCTCTGCGGCAATGACGACCAACCTTGCGGATTTGTCGCCTTCCAGGCGGGTGAAGTCTTTACGTACGCGCATAGGCAACTCCTCCTACCATTGCAGTGACTTGATGGAAGCAAAAAACGGAATGGCACCGTACCTGCCTTGCAGATAGCCCTTCTGGACATCCTCGCGTGGCTTGTATTCAGCGAGGGATGTCAGATGAGAGGCGCCGCCCTTGTCCTTTTCAACAAACCAAACCTCGTCTGCCCTTAAGAGGTTCAAGTCAAGCAGATTGCTTTCGTGAGTCGTGCAGATGAGCTGGGTGTCGCGATTTGAGCTCAACGATTCATAGTAGCATTCCATCAGCTTCTTGGACAGCATCGGATGCATACTCCGGTCAATCTCATCCACCAGATACACGCGGGGGTTACTCCGGAGGTCGAGCAGCATCGGAATGAAATCCAGCAAACGGATCGAGCCATCGGACTCCTGGTTCATCTCAAAGACGACTTCCTGGCTGTTATCGCCAATGTGGACAGCCTTTTGCTTGCTAAGCCGGTATTGACCATCTGTCCCTATCTCCAGATAATAGAGTACAGTATTTTGAGGCGTAGAGATGACGATGGTATTACCAGGCCTTCCCTTAGCAATCATATCCTTTAAGATCTCCACCGGTACTTCGGCTTCTTCTATCTTTACCGGGAAGCGACGGATGTCATAAATGCCTGTGTTGAAGAATTCCAGCAACGACTTGGTGGATTGTTGTATGGCGTTATCAGACTCAACCTGATAAGTGAGCCCTTGATAGCGAGTCTCGGGGAAAATGATCTGCAATCGGGTAGCAAACCAGCTGAAAGCATTCTTTATGGCGTCAAGCCCTACACCGTTTCGGAGCACGTATTCGGAAAGGAAGCTCTTGTCCCTGGGTGTCCCGTGGGCGAGGAACTTGAGCAGCTGCGTAACATTCGCACCGCCTGAAATAGTCCCGAATTCAAAGGGAGACTCATTATCTGCCTTCCTAGTAAAGATAGGCTTTTCAGATCGGCTGTTCACTTCGTACAACCACTCTTCCTTGATTCCTTGGAGGCTGAACTCCAATCCATAAGCATAGAACTTGGAGTCTACCTTGAACTCCACTTCTATCTTGGATATGGTGTTATCACCGGACGACAGCTTGAAAGGCTCTATCCGATACAAAGGGAACCTACCCAATGCTAACTCTTGGATGATGGAAATGGCCTTGATGACATTGCTCTTTCCGGATGCGTTGGCACCGTAAATGATTCCTGACTTCAGCACGGAAATGTCATCGCGCTTTTCTGCCCTGAAGACGTGTTCGGGGTGAAGGGCGCTCTTCCCGGCTACAAAGCTGATTTGGACTTCGTCCTTGAAAGAGAGTATGTTTCGGAAAGTGGCTCGGAGTAGCATAGGGTGTTAGTGTTGGTTTTCATCGGCAAAAATAGTCAAAGGATCCGAGAAATCAAAGAAATTTGTCAAATTCTTGCATGTTTATTGAATACATTTGACAAACCTTAGACTTTTGAGTCCCTCATCCTCTGCAGGTCCTTATACCCATACGGTCTGTCGGGGTCAACGTAGTCTAGGATACCATCGACGTGTAGTCCGATGATAGCCTCTTTGCCGTAGTCGGACTCTAGGAACCGGAGACTCTCTTTACAGTCCTGAAATCCATTTTCACTCAAAACTGCCACGCAGGACGTGTTCGCCAGAATTGTGAAATTCGCCTCTTGGTCCGCATCGCCATCCGAATAGTCGGTTCTAAGGCGATGACCGGGGAGCCAGAGTGCTGCCTGCTTGTACAGGCAGTCGGCCAGCTTGTCGGAGCGAGTCTGGCCTTTGCAGGTGTAAGCGCACCATCCGGTGGCATTGTACCAGCGGTCGCCCTTGCCGGCTGCGTTCACATGGATGGAGACAACCAAGACGTTGCGCTTTCCCAGTTCGCTGCACCAGGCGTTCACGCGGGAGCAGCGGGCGCTCAGGCTTACGTCGTATTCTTCGGTCACAATGCGCTCGGCATCATACCCCAGGTCACGGAGGTCGGCCACTACCGCTTTGGCTATATAACGCGTGTAGGCGTATTCTCGGAAGCGCCCGTCAGGGGAGCGTTTGCCAGGCGTGTTGCAGCCGTGGCCGTTGTCAATCAAGATCTTCATTGTGTGTGGGTTTGGTTTGAATGGGTTAATGTTCATGATGTTTACAATAATGTCCGTGAGAAGTTCTTTCAATGAGCCCGTTCCGGCGCCACTCTGTGAGATAGCGCTCTACGCTCTTCTGGCTGATACCCAGTTTGCCCGCAGCCTCGATGGCTTCGGAGGTGCCAAACTGTTCGGGCAGGGTGCCCAGCAGCTGGCGCTGCCGGTCACTTCGTTCGGCCGCTGGCCGGTAGAGTTCGCGGCTGGAGAGTTCCTTATACACATGCGCGGTATGTTGGACGAGCACCCTGGCGATGGCCATCGTAGAACGGAAGTCCTCGTCCGTGCAATAGAGGGTACGTGGGAACTCGCTTTGATCGGATAGCCGGAGCATAGATAGAATCATTGCTATTCTGAAGGTGATTAGTCCCAGCCGTCGTATCGACGCTACGATGTCGTCGCCGTATTCGCGGTAGCAATCCAACTGCGTCTGCCGGTAGTAGTCATTGAACTTCTTTTTCTGTGGTGCCGTGAAACAGAATCGGATACGCTGACTCAGTTGAAGCCGCTGATAAAGCGTCATCATCTGCTGACCAATGCGGTCGAAGGTCGCCTCCAGGCTTTCTCCATCCTTGTGTTGCTGGAAGACATTGAGCCACTCCAGCCTGAACTCCATGCAGTAGAAGATGAATCGGGAGAAGAGGCCATTCTCTGTGTCGGGTATCAGTGTCGCGATTTGCCTGGGCGTTCCGGAAAGCACTGTGGATAGCTTGGGGTGCATCAACTCTACAAACTCCCGGTCCTTGCGGCGGGTGTAGGAGATCGGCTCGTGATGGAAGGCCTTCCTGAAGCCGTCGCTGTAGTTGCCATAGTCGGAGGCGAAGACATTCGCCAGCGTATCACCCTCAGTCTCGAACATCAGCCCGGCCCCGTCGTTCTCGGAGAGTATCTGGTATAGCATCGTGGCGCTGGAGTTGGCCGGGATGATAAGGGTATGCCGCTTGGGCTGAACCGGTGGCAGGATGAGCGTCTCCTTTTTCTTGCGCTTCTCATAATCGGCCTTGGCTTTCCTGTACTTATCCATCTCCTCATCATAGATCCGGCAAAGCCGGTCCTGGATAGGTTGAACCAGCCGGCGGCAAAGAGACAGCCGTCCCTTGCCCGCTGACGCAGGGCCCGTGACAAAGAGGAACAGGTTAGGATACACAGGTCGGTCTCCATAGATGCCATACAGGTTGGGCAGACAAGCCGACAGCGTGACGATAGATCCGAGAATCAACATATCCGCGTCTTCATCGGAGTAGGCGTTGACGGTAATCTCGTTCAGCGGAGTGGGGAGTCTTCCATCGACTTCACGTGAGAAGGTCGGCATTCCTTTTTCCCTCACTCCCTCAAAACCCTCAACCCCTCGCGCTGGGGAATCCTTCTTCTTTGGCCCTACGTGGATGCCGTAAAGACCGGCATAATAGAAGAGCGTCTGTGGACCAATCCCTTCACCCTTCGACCGCATGCACTTGTCGTATTGCTTATCGGTCTCTGTCTCGCTGTATCTAGGATAAAGGCTGGAAATGCGATGGAAGTAGTCGCGCCCGTTCTCACCCAGCGCCGCTTTCAGAGCAAAGCCAATCTTCAGCCACTGGTGGTAATTGCCGGTGATGTCCACCCTCCGCGCCTCAATCATCGCCGTCAACAGTTCAATCTCATCGGCGAGATTGTCATCCCTTTCGTCATGCCCGACCCGCTTGGACTTCCCGTCAATCCCGTCAATCTCTTGGCGTCGATGTGTCTCCGGCACCCACTCCTCCGGATTGAACGTCTTCTTCATCGCAATGCAGGATTAATATACGCCTCCGGATCATAGGGAAGAAAGCACGCGCGCCCCACGTCCCGGCATTGCCGGTCTGGCGTGATGCCGTAGGTCTTGCGGCAGTACCACCAAAGAGCGTCGAAGAATCTTTCCTGCGTTGAGGTTCCCAGTTCAATAGGTATCACCCATTTCAGACCATCGCCACCCGGGCTGCGAAAGAGGAGCATCGTCTCAAAGTACTCGTCTTTTAGTAGTCGTTCCCGCTGCTGTTGAGGCTTCGTCAGATGGTCAAAGTCCAAGCAAATCAGTCCACTGTGCCGGATGAGTCCGTCCTTTCCGCGCTGCTTGAACGTGCCGGAGAAAGTGGCGTAATCGAAGTGCCCAGCTTTGAAAGCCTGGCGTTCTTTCGGGTTCGCTAGTGCCCGCAGCTGTCTGGTTGTCTCCGCCGCATCATCGCCGATGATGTAGTGCCAGGCATCCAGTATTGTCCATTGCGCCTGCGGTTGCAGATTCTGAATCGGCCTGCGGTAGTAGGAGAAGAGGGGAGTGTTACTGCTCATCGCTAGGCCCTCCTTCTGGTTGTTCGCCTCGTTCTGCCCGGCGAATCTTGTACTCGAGGTAGTAAACGTGCTTGTTGTCGTCCTTCTCTTGCCTCAGATACCCCTTTTCGTGCCAATGCCACATCGTGCTGCGGCTCTTGACGCCCAGGCGTTCCATCGCCTCGGACAAATAGACCTTTCGCTGAGCGTTCTTGAGTTCGAAGTGGTCCATTACTTCCTGGACTGCCCGCTTAACGACAACTTCAACATCATCCCGCGCCATTAAGCACGTGCGCAGCTGATCTGGGATGAGGATGGGGAATCCTGCCGCCTGCTGTACCGGCGGCATCGGGTTCGGAGGAGGGAGAGGCGCCGGCGTTTTCCTGGGACGTCCGCGCTTTTTAGCTTTGTCGATTGATGCTTGCTCTGCTGCAGCCCTCGCTCTCGCCCGGGCTGCGTTCTGCTCTGCAGTATATCCTTTTATCATTCGCTCTCCGCCTGCTCCGGAGCTCCCGGCCCATCGGGAGCCCGTGCAGTGCGTGCCGCCTTTCCGGTCAGTTGGGCCACCAGCCATCCGAACGGCACTGCGAATGTACAATCTTGTTGCAAACCGATTTGTAGACTTTTATGGAATTCCACAAGGTCCATAGTAAACTTGTTCAATCGTGTATTGTTACACCCGGCTTGACCGGGTATCTCCGTCATTGCCGGCCGCGCATCGTAATCTCCTTCAGCACGGTTTTCGCCATCTCCTTCGTCTCATGGTCAACCGGATCTGTGAACATAGTCATATCGTCGACATAGGCATAGTACAGCGACTTGCAGCCCAGGCATCCGGGGAACTCGATGCTGGCGGCGGAGTAGGGCGGCTTGTTTAACACCCGTGCCTCGATGGCCGCTTGGATATAGACCAGCGCCTTTACCCGCTGCCGCCCGTCAATCCACTCATGCAACTGCGTCAGAATCTCCTTCGCCTTCTCCGGCACTCGGATGTACTCAGCAAACCCTTGCGTCGGCTTCGACTTCTTCCCGTCACTCCCGACCTGATCGGGAGTCCCAGCCCTTCCAGGTGTCTCATCCGGCAAATATGCCCCAGCCATCACGTACTTCATGATCGTAGCCATTGTCTCGCCAAGTTTGTCTATCTTCTTGTCAAGCCGGTCCACCTTCTCGTCATTGCTATCGACTTTTATTGCCAAGCTCCGGACCTCATTCTTTAGCGCATCGAACTGCTCTAAAGCCAAGGACAGGAGGATCACCTGCTGTTCCGGTGCATCCTCCTGTCCTTGGACCTGGGTATAAGGCGAGCGTCCTACGTGGTCTCCGTAGTCTTTCTGGGTCTTCCAGGTTTGCGCTTCGGGGCTCCAGCAGAGCCGGACTCTTCTTTCTTCGGCCGGCCAGGACGGCGCTTCGGCGTAGTCTCCTCCGTCTTCTCCTTCTTCGGCCTCCCCGGTTTGCGCCTGGGAGTCTCGTCCACCACCTTTTCTTTCTTCGGCCTTCCGCGCTTGCGCTTCGGCGGCTCCACATCCGGCTTTGCCTTCTTCGGCCGTCCCGGCTTCCGTTTCATCAGAGTCGCCGATGACGGCGCCATAGAGTCGTTCGAAATATCCTGCGTCTGGATCATCTTCGAACTCGAACTCGTCGTCATCGAACTCGTCCCAGTCGTCCTGGGCATCATCGGCAGACCGGTAGCGGTCTTGTTCGACGGCCTCCCACGTCTTGGCTTCTCGGGTTCCGGCTCCGGCTCCGTTTTCGGCCTCCCCCTTTTTATCGGCGTCAAGTCGGGATTGACGTGGAATCTTCTTTGGCTAAACGCCACATTCATCAGAGCGAACCTATCGGCCAGTTCCATGTTCGTGTAGCGGTATACCGCGTCGCTGCCCTCCGCGTGCAGACCCGCCACGTACGCATTCACCTGGACCTTATTCATGATGTCGATGTGCGTCTTACGCGCCAGTCGGCTTGATGCCACGTCGCAGAGCTGGAAGTACTCATTCTCCTCCTTCTCTTCGTTGTACTTGGATACTTGCCTCGTGATGCCGCAGAACTTCAGCAGCTGCCGCAGCTCGCGGTTGTAGATGGCAACGGTGTAGGGGAGTCCATCTGGCCGATTGAAGACAAAACGGGTACGCATCACGATGTCGTAGGCGATGCGGATGAGCGGAGTCTTAATCTCCGTCATCGTCTCCTGCTCTTTCTTCGTCTTGCTCGGGATGTAGTGGATATAGGGAATGCCCTCCGGCGACACGGACACCTTGTCCATCGTGAATTTCATGAAATCGCCGATACGAGCGCCAACGCAGCAGTTAAGGATGAAGATGTCCTTGGCCATCGCAAGCTCTTCCGGGACCTCGGTGGCCACGATGGACTTGAACTCGGAGATGCGGAGGAAGAAGGGCTCGTCCTGCTTGAGTCGCATGACGGCCTTAAAGCGTTCACGGGAGATTTTGCGGAAGGGGGACTTGAAGATTTCGTCGGTGTTTTCGAGCTCGTTGAAGAAGGCTCTGAGTGCCTTCATCTCATGGACCACCGAATTGTTGGAGATGCGCTTGGTCGGATAGCGCTTGCGGCCGTTCTTGACGTACAGCTTCGGGTACTGCGAGACATATCGGTACTCGTCTTGTATGAAGGCCCGATAGTCCATCAGCATCATCACGTCGAACTGCTCGGGCATCATGTTGGAGTGGCCCTTGATGTGGAGGAACCGGTCCAGCCGACGCACCATCGCGTCGTAGTGCATATGCCGGTGCTTGCCGATGATACCGTCACGCAGAGCCTCTTCGACATACCGCTGGAACCGCTGGATCAGGTTCTCCTCGCCTTTGGGATGGAGGATGGCCTCAGTCGACTCAGGGTTGAGGATTTTGTCCACCTCGTTCTGCAGCGTGGCGCTGTTCAGGTCCATCCCGTTTATCTTCATATGATTGTAGGCGGCATTGATGGCGGCAAAGTACTCCTCAATCTCGGACTTCAGTTTTGGGTTGTAGACTGTGACCCGCGGCCGGAGCTTGCCTTCGGGCGTGAACACCGCCAGTTGTTCATTCGGTACTTTCCGGCCTGTCGAGTAGTAGATGGTGACCTCCCTACCATCTGATATGCGGAACCTCAGATTGGTCTTTCCGCTTGCCGATGTTGTTCGGCAGTAAAGTGTGATTCGTCCCATAAAACGCTATTTTTAATTATCAATTTAATTCGTTAAAAACTCCTTCAAAAATACGAAAAAATTCCGATTTTATTGCTCGTTCGGGGCCTTATTTATCCTATTTGGTCAACCTAACACACCGAACTTGCACAACAATCTGTTTTTTCTTGCACAACTTATAAAATATAAGTGTTCGAATTTGTTCTTTAAAAAATTAAATCTCAGCGCTTTAGGGCACTTTTGAAACAAGGTTAATTCATCATGTTTTTATTTATTGTTCCCCATGCTATTTTCTGATACGACTTCGTGTCAGACCCGACTTGATCGGGTGTCTCAACAATTGATTCGGGCCAGCCCTTGTAGAGGTGCTGGCCCGAATTCGTGTCTACTGGATGGGAACTGGTCTTGTTCCCCTTAACTGGTAGTTGTGGCTCTCGTATTTCCAACGCCATACTACAATATTAAAATCCAGATTATTCTCGGCTGAAAGCAGTCTTAACTGATCAACAATATTCCCAAACCTCAGTCCATTAATAGGGCCGCTGTTCATCATCGTGTCCCAGAGTTTCTGGCTGATGAGCATATTCTGGGCAAAGAGATTAGCTTCCCTTTCTTTGGGCGAGTCTGTTGAATAGGTGTCGCCGGATACGAAGATCCCGCTACTCTCGTTGTACATATGCTTCTCGATGTGTCCTAGCTCGTGGAGGACATTGAAAATCAACCGACTCATATCGTTATAACGATGAGTGGTAATAATGGCTGGATAGTCTCCCACCTTCATGGATGCCGCATCAATGGGCGTTTTCTCTAACTTGGGAACCACGGAATAAGCGATTCCGTACTTGCTGAGGATGTCATTGATTTCGGCTTCTTTCAGATTCCCTGTATGGGCATGGACGGCAATGTCGTGTGCCGCCAGCTGGGCATTGCCCTGCTTGAATTGCTTGCGGGGTGAGTTCGCTCGGGATGCAATGAATGCAAGCGTCAGCCAGGTGGTCTGGTTCTTCTCATCCACCTCGCTTTTGTCGCTCTTCTTGAAATCGTAGCTCAGTTTCTGGGCGAATCCCTGGTTACTGATTTCAAGTGGCTTAAAGCCCAGGAATTCTTCCAGCTTTTGCAGTTTCTCCTGCACATACAGGACGGCACTAATCTTCAGCCGTTTGTAGAGCTCTGCCAGATTCAGGGTGCTGGAGAGCATGTTTTCAGCCACAATAGCTGCTTTCTCGTTCTCGTCCCGTACGGCGATGTCCTTGACATCTCTGTCGTACTGGGTCTGCAATCTCATCCAGAAGTCGGCTGGAATGCCCAGGGCATTCTCCAACTTCTGTGCGATGGATGCGGTGATGTTTTCTCCTTTCAAAAGCCTGGTTACGTTGGGGGCTTGCATC
>JAEEGL016160723.1_pt1 | contig 21194 bp, 12 predicted proteins | sample 9134231 | NCBI WGS metagenome assembly JAEEGL01 (sample SAMN16246548, study PRJNA631951) | gut metagenome | biome: gut microbiome; feature: rumen; material: fiber-attached | host: Bos | place: Iran: Karaj | collected 2018-10 | reverse complement strand
CCGTTGATGACAGGCGTGAGGCTTCCGTCTGCTTCACGATGAAGGCTTCCCCTGTAACCGTCGGCAGTATACAGGAACATGTACTCTGTTTCGTATATGTCGGAAACGAAGGTGACTATCCCGCGAAGACGATATGAAGTAAGTGAGAGACCGGTTTCCTCATAGACCTCACGGAGCAGGCATTCATCAGGACTTTCGCTCTCTTCGAATTTACCGCCGATGCCGAGCCATTTTCCCTGACTCTGATCATTCTCCTTTTTTGTTCTGTGAAGCATCAGATAGTTGTGGCCTTCTTTGATGTAGCATAGAGTAGTATTTTTCATCGTGTTGTCAGTCCTTTCGCTGTCGTGCTTATCCTGTTATCTTTGTTGCCCGTGTGTTTCCGCATCCTTTTACTGCTGTGTCGTTCCGCCTTCTTTATGCTTCGCAATGGATTTCCTGAAATAAATTGCCTGTATTCGTTTTGTGAAAAATGAGATGCACGGTCCACCTATAAGTATCGAAACCGGGGTAACTATCCCTATGGTTCCTCCTAGCAGGAAGCCGAGAACGGTAAGTCCAAGATCGAAGATGATCTTCACGATCTTCATGTCTTTATGGGTTATATTGCACAGCCACAGCATGACGCCGGTAAAAGCATCCACACCGATATCGATGGCTATATATATGCCGAGTCCGATATAAAGTGTAAGGAGACCAAGCGCAGAAATCAGTACACGAATATAAGTAAAGTCATTTAATATGATATGTTCCCACAACATGGAGCCGAGGTTTGCGAAAGTGCCGTACATTACTATATATATGATACTTCCAAAGCTGACGTATTTACGGTCGGCAAACCACAGAAACAGTGAGAGTATGAAGCTGACTATAAGAGAGGCGGTTCCAATCTGGCCGCCGGACAGCCTGAGCACGTTACGGATTCCGTCGTAGAACAATCCGATAGAATCCATTCCATAAGAGGCATAATTAATAAAGCCGCATCCCAGTCCGCACAGGACTGCGCCGATCACTGCAAGGATTATGTCGGTTACAGATGGTAACTTTATTTTCTCGAGCATGTGCATTTCCTCTTTGCCGAATTTAGGAGTTGGTGCAATATGTTTGATCTGTCGCCACTTATTAAACCTGATGCAATACTCTAACCATGTGCAACATGTTTAATCCGCCGCAACTGCCTCGTACAACGCATTACATCCCTCAACTATATCATCATATGCGCTTTTAAAATCACGCGTAAACCAGGGGTCGGAAATATCCCTTGGGTTGTCCGAGTAATCGAGGAGGCGCTTGACTTTGCCTGCCGGATCGCCGCCTAACATGTTTATCATGGTCCGTATATTCATCTTCTCCATTCCGAGTATCAGATCATATTTATCATAGTCGCTTCGCCTGAGCTGTGTAGCATGCTTGCCTGACACATCGGTAATTCCGTGTTTCCTAAGCTCTTCACGTGCGGGCGGATAAACCGGATTCCCAACGCCGTTCCATATCTCTTCATCCGAGGTCGCAGCCGATGCGATATAGAAATCCTGTTCATGTCCCTTTTTCGTTACCAGATCCTTCATTATGAATTCCGCCATTGGTGAGCGGCAGATATTTCCGTAGCAAACAAATAAAATTCTTGTCATATTAAGAAAACTCCGTCTTTGAAATTTACAGAAAAATTATATCATGGAGCAGTTCTTTTGGCTATTGAATATTGAGTTGGAAGAAATGTTCCCTAACATATTTTACACTATGGAATAGCGAATTTCATCAGAAATTCGTTATTCTATGATATAATACATTGTATAGCAGATCGGTAGTGTAAAGCAGAGTATGAAAGGTGCGATTATGAAAAGATTTACGGTAAAGACAATAACAGCCGGTGCGATGCTGGTTGCGCTGGGAGTGATATTTTCATTCCTGCGTATCCCTTTGACAAACATTACGGAGATCACGCTTACAGGCATACCGGTTGCCGTAGGTGGATTTTTCTTCGGCCCCATAGTTGCTGCTGTGATCGGTGCACTTATTGACGTGCTCGGGTTTTTCGTGCACCCGGTAGGGGCGTTCTTTCCGGGATTTACGATCAGCATGGCCGTGACGGGTGTGATCTACGGTGGTTTTCTGTGGCGGAAATGGTGGACGAGGGAAGATGGACAGGGTATCTTGTTTAAGAAAAATACCGGTCTGTTGCTTCGTGTTGTAATTGCGCATTTTCTGAAGACTGTTCTTATAAGCCTGATCCTGAATGTTATCTGGCTGAGCATATTCTATGGCATGCCTGCCGAAGCTGTTTTTGCCGGAACGATTGTAAAAGAGGCGATCAATTTTACTATCGAGGTAGCGCTTATTTTCCTGATAATACGCGCTCTGTACCGTTTGAGGATCTGAAACAGGGTTCTGCCTGTGTTTTACTTTGTTTCGGGGTTTTCATATAGTGAAAATGGAAGTATAATATTACAGTAAGCTGTTTTTGTGACATTCATATTTGGAAGTGTAAAGCTGAATATGAAAGCAGAGAACCGTCATAAGGAATCCTCCGCTTTGCGGTACCCCTTATGACAATTTATGAGAGGTATCATTATGAAGACTATTCGTATCAAGATCATTCTGGGAATCATTCTTTGTTCACTTCTTACAGCCCTGATCGTCGGACTGCTTTCCATCAGGTCGACCATGAAGATTTCCGAGGAAGATTCGACACGGAGTATGATCAACCAGAGTGCGGCTGTATCCAATGAGCTGGAATCGACCATACTGAGAGTCGAACAGTCGGTTAATATTCTGGCAGAGATAGTCAGGAGCGGCCTTAGCGAGAGAAGATTTTTCGGTGATAAGAATTATTCGGACGCTTATACCTATGAAGTAATGGATCAGGTATATCGATTTGCGGAGCATACGGACGGAGCGATCACCTGTTATATCCGTTACAATCCGGAATACTCAAATCCCACATCCGGATGTTTCCTGACAAGGGACAATCTGTCGGATCCTTTCCAGGAGGTAACTCCCACTGATTTCACAATGTATGAGCCGACAGATCTTGAGCATGTTGGCTGGTATTACATACCTGTTCAGAATGGTGCGCCCCTCTGGATGGATCCTTATCTTAACAGCAATATAAATGTATATATGATTTCCTATGTTGTTCCGCTTTATGCACAGGACGGTACTTCGATAGGTATAGTAGGAATGGATATTTCCTTTAAAGCACTTACCGATGAAGTGGAAAACCTGTCACTCTTCGATACAGGTTACGGCATTATAACTAAAAAGGATGGAGAGATTCTTTATCATAAGAATATGGAGCCCGGAAAGAATATTTCCGAACTCGACAGCTCGCTGGCAGGAGCAATTTCACTTATATCTTCAGACAGTGGTTCCGATACGGCATATGAGTATAAATACAACGGTGTTAAAAAGATGCTTGTATCAAATCCGTTGCATAACGGAATGGTTCTTTTGCTGACTGCTCCGAAATCGGAGATCTATGCGGAATCATACTCACTTTTGTACACTATTCTAGGTGCGATAGTGCTTGCGATACTGGTAAGTGCTTTCGTGGGATTCTTTGTAGGAAACGGGTTGTCCAAGCCCATTCTTGTACTGACGGATATCATCGGACAGACAGCGAAGCTGGATCTGAGAGGCAACGACGGTGGGAAGGATCTTATGTCACACAGGGATGAGATCGGACAGATGGCCAACGGGGTCAGCGACATGAGAGCTTCATTCCGTGATATGGTAAGTTCATTTGTGAACGTGGAGCATACCATATCGGGCAGTATCGATGAACTGGATACCATCATGAGGGAGAATAATTCCCGTACCGATGACAATAATACCGAGACCGGACATCTTGCTGAGGGAATGAAGGTGGCTGCGGGTAATACAGCACAGATAGTTCATAACGTGGAAGAGGCAAGGCATCAGACCAGGGAGATCTATGATCTTGCTGTCAGGAGTGAGGAGGATTCGAGAGAGATACAGAACAGAGCGGGTGAAATGGAACATCGGAGTACCATGTCCAGTGAAAAGACCCATCAGATGTATGTCATCATGAAGTCAAGGAGTGATCAGGCCATTGAAAAATCAAAAGCTGTAAACCGCATTAACGAGCTTACGGATGATATAAAGAGCATATCCTCCAATACCAATCTTCTTGCATTGAACGCAAGTATCGAGGCCGCACGTGCGGGAGATGCGGGACGCGGCTTCGCGGTTGTTGCCGATGAAATAGGAGCACTTGCCGCCCAGACACTGAATACGGTCGACAATATCAGCGGTATAGTGGATGAGGTCTCCGATGCAGTATCCAACCTGAACGAATGTATTGCCGAGCTGATGACTTTCCTTGAGGAAACGGTACTTACGGACTACGGTATGTTCCGGGATTCGGGAGCACGATACAGAGAGGATGCGGATTACTTTATTGATGTTATGTCCCGTGTACGTGCCGGCACGGATACACTTGAGAGTCATATAGAAGAAATAGTATCGGCAACAGACGACATAAACGGAATGACAGGTAACTCCGCTGAACGTATCAATGATATAGCTGAGAGATCCAATGAAATGCGTATTTCCAATGAACAGGGTTACAGGAAGCTTCAGGATGCCCGTGAGGCTGTTAGGGAGCTTGTGGAGATCACATCGAGATTTAACTGGAACTGAATATCTGAATGAACCGGGAATTGGATATTGAAATGAAACAGAGGACGGAATGAAGCGGAAACCATTCTCTGTTTCATTTACCCTTGACATATCCACAAAATGTGGTAGAATTTCGATTGAGGTTAGCATAAGCTAATTGGAAGCCAGGGGGAGATATGATCAGGATCTAAACAGGCGGCTGTTTTGATGGGTGACAGCTGCTGTGGAGGAAAAAGATGAGAAAAACAGGATTGTTGGCATGTGTGCTTTCGGTTACGGGCTTGATCGGTGCCGGATTTTTAATGACAGCCTTCATGGGCAAGGCGGCATCCTTCAGTACAGGAACTGCGGCATACAGAAATATAGCGGAGAATGTTGAGGCGACGGGAGACGTGCACGGAGAGAACAGTAAGACTTATTACTCCAATGTGACGGCTCCCGTTAACTATTATGAGCTGTCGGTCGGTGATGAAGTAAAGGGTGGAACAATGGTGGTCGGCTATGATCTTGAGGATCTTATGACCGTGAGGGAGCAGGCCGAGCTTACAGCGAAATCGGCCGAGAATACAATGAATGGCCAGGTTAAGGCAAGCGATAACAACCAGGCGAAGTTCAACAAGGCGGCTTCCGATATTGAGGTATACAGGAATACCTATGCGCTGTTCAGGCTGGCCAATGATTACATAAATCAGGGACAGTATCAGGATAATTGGGATACAAGCTGTATTGCGGCAAGCCTGAACAAGGACATTGCAGAAAAGACCGGTTCGGTCAATGCCATGAGCGCCGAGCTTGAAAAGCTTCAGCTTCAGCTGACAGACCCGGAGGTTTTGGCTGATGAGAACAGATATAAAGAAACGGTTGACAATATTAACAGAACAGCGGATAAGCTTGAAGAATTGTCCAGGGATATAGGTAATCTGCAGTCAGATCTTGCAGGTCTGCCTCCGACAAATCTTTCGCCCGAAGAATATGCCACAACTGTTATAAACGGTAACTGGATGTCTGATATCATGCGTAACTGGACCGAAACATCCACTCTGAAGAATACATACGAGAACCAGATCCTTAATTCGTATCAGAAGGAGCAGCTGCGTAATTCCTATGACCTGTCAGCTCTCAGTGTGGGGACCGCAGAGGAGAACCTTACGAAGGCAAGTGCGGGTGTGAGTGCAGAGTTCGACGGAATAGTCACGGAGAGCTACATTAAAACGGGTTCGGTTGTGAGCAAGGGTACACCGCTGTTCACGGTTGAGAGCAGCAGGGATATGAAGGTTGATGTCGGTCTGTCCAAATACGATATAGGCAAAGTCAGTGTCGGGCAGAAGGCCGACATAGATATTGCGGGAAGAGTGTATACCGGCAGTGTTACCGAGATAAAGAGACTGGCTGAGAATAAGAATTCGGATAAAGCCAAGGTTACTGTCTGTGTCAAATTCGATGAACCCGATGAGGGTGTGTATATCGGGATCGAAGCAGACGTCAAGATATATACGGAAGAGAAACAGGGTGCACTGGTGATTCCGATAGAGGCTTACTACGCAGATGATGCCGGTGATTACTGCTACATAATAAAGGATGGTGTCGTGGAGAAACAGTATATCACAACAGGTGTCGAGGCCGATGATGTTATCGAGGTTGTCATGGGACTCAAAGAAGGCGATACGGTCATAACCGATGCCGTCACCGATGAGCAGATAGGTAAAAGGGCAGAGAGTAAATAACGGAAAGTAAACAGCAGGTAAAGCTATGTTTAAAAAGAAGAAAAAACCGGAAAATGAGATAGAGATCGTAGATCTTGATGAAGAAGATGCACAGGAAGATATTCACACTGTGATAGAGTTCGTCGGGGTATGCAAGAAATATTCGCAGGGTGAGAATGATTTCTATGCTCTTAAGGATGCGAGTTTTTCAATAAATGAGGGTGAGATGGTTGTTATCCTGGGACCTTCGGGAGCCGGTAAGAGCACACTGCTCAACCTGCTTGGAGGAATGGATTCGGCCTCGGGAGGACAGATACTTTTCGACGGCTCGGATCTGACAACCTTCAGCGACAATCAGCTGACACATTACAGGGCGCAGAATGTGGGCGTCGTCTTTCAGTTTTACAACCTTATTCCGACACTGACGGCTTATGAAAATGTTGCCCTTATGAGAGATATAAAGGACAATACGCTCGATCCCGCGAAGGCGCTGGAGGCGGTGGGGCTTAAGGAGCATATGCATCAGTTCCCGTCTCAAATGTCAGGTGGCGAGCAGCAGAGAACCTCGATAGCGAGAGCGGTCGCCAAGAACCCGAGGCTCCTTCTGTGTGACGAGCCTACAGGAGCTCTTGATACAGGGACCGGCAAGGAGGTTCTGAAGCTGCTTCAGGAAATGTGCAGAGATAAGAAGCGTACCGTTGTGATGGTAACACACAACAGTCTGTTTGCGGATATAGCAGACACTGTAATAAGAGTCAAGAACGGCGGTATCGAGAGCATAGTACACAATGAAGATCCGAAGGATGCAAACGAAGTAAACTGGTAGAAGTCGTAAGTAACGGTTAAGAAATATGCTGATTAAGAAAATGTGGCGCGACCTGATCAAGAACAGGACGCAGTTTATAGCGATATATCTCATGTCTCTTTCGGGACTGCTTATCTTCGTCGGAATAGACGGCGAGAGTGCGGGCGCGGCAAGAGCTGCGGAAACGTACTATAAACAGTACAATTTGTGCGACATATGGGTGCAGGGTGCCGGCTTTTCCGATGATGAGGTAAGGAAGGCTGATAAGGTCACGGGTGTTAAGGATGTTGAGAAACGCCTGACTCTTACGGGAACTGCCAATACGCTGTCGGGTGATGATACTTTCATGTACATCAATTTTCTGACCACGAATGAGATCAACAGACTCATGCTTTATGAGGGAGAGCCATATGATGAGAATGAGGAGGGTGTGTGGCTTGAAGAGTGGTTTGCAAGGACCAACCGGATAAAAGTCGGTGATGATTTCACCGTTAAGATAGACAGTATGCAGATAGATACAGTGGTCAGGGGCATAGTGGATGCTCCGGATTACGTTTATTATGTGTCGGAAGCCGATGTGATGTATCCGAATTACTATAAATGCGGACTTGCCTTTATGTCTCCCCAGATGTATCCGGATCCGGAGAACATTATATACAACCGGCTTATAATTGATGTACGTGAGGATATGGCTGATGATGACAGTATAAGTGTCATTAAGGATAAACTTAAGAATACCTTTGACAGAGATGATATCGCCATTACGGACAGACATCAGGATCTGAGCTTTGCAACGTTTGATGCCGAGATAAAACAGCATCAGTCGATGGGATTCCTGTTCTCGGTTGTATTCTTTTCCATAGCACTGCTCGGAATTGTTACGACCATGGCCAGGGTTACGGCCAATCAGAGGACGCAGATAGGAACGCTCAAGGCTCTGGGTTTCTCTAAGATCGAAATAACGGTTCATTATGTTTCCTACGGTTTTGTAATAAGTCTTCTGGGCTGTATCAGCGGAGCTGTCATAGGATATCTTACGATCCCTCCATGGATTCTCGGTATGTTTGAGGGTAGTTATCTTATGCCCGGACTCAAGGGAGTGCTTACACAAAAATCAGTGATCTTTACTATACTTTCAGTACTGGCAGCTACCATGGTCGGTTTTTTTACCTGCCGTAAGGAACTTAAGGATCCGCCGGCAGTTACGCTCAAGCCTCCGGCACCGAAAAAGGTAAGGCACAGTGCGCTGGAGAGAAGCAGGCTGTGGCTTAAGCTTGATTTTTCCACGCAGTGGAACATAAGGGATGTATTCAGGAATAAGTTAAGGAGCCTGATGGGAATCATGGGCGTAACGGGATGTGCGATGCTTCTGTGCTGTGGCTTCGGTACCTTTGATTCGATCGACGGGCTTATCGATAAGATGTATGGCGAGCTGATGACTGCGAACAACAAGGTGATGCTGAGTTCCGAAGCGGACTACGGCTATGCCTATGATCTGTGTGCAAGCCTTAAGGGACAGATGATAGAGGAAACTGCCGTTGAACTGGCTTCGGGCGATGTCAAGAAGAGTGGTTCGGCTACGATAGTAGGCAAGGGTAATTACATGCATATACAGGACATGAAGCTTAAGCCGGTCAAGCTCAACAGGAACGGTGTTGCCATAACATACAAGATGGCAGGTCTGCTTAACGTTAAGGAAGGCGACTACGTCAAATGGCATCTCGTCGGAGACGATGAGTGGCAGTACACACGTATTGCGCAGATATACAGAGATCCGTCGGTTCAGGGTCTTACAATGACAAAGGATGTGTATGAGTCGCTTGACTATACCTTTAAACCTACGGCAATACTTACCAACATGAGTGTTCCGGCGGATATAACCGACGAGGATGAGGTGACTACAGTGCTTAATGTAGCCGATATGAAGAAGTCATTTTCGGAAACCATGGAAATGATGAATGCCATAGTGTTCATCATGGTGGTCGCCGCAGTATTCCTCGGACTTGTGGTACTGTATAATCTGGGCGTGCTCTCTTTTGTGGAAAAGACAAGGGAGGTTGCGACTCTTAAGGTGCTTGGTTTTAAATCCCGTGAGATAAGAAGAATACTCCAGAAGCAGAATATATGGCTTACGGTCATCGGGATAGCTGCGGGTCTGTATGCGGGTTGGGGTATGCTCTATATCATATGTACTACGGTCTCGGATACCCTGGATATGTATCCGGTGCTGTATTTTCAGACATATCTTTATACAATTGCAGGTACATTTCTTGTGTCCGTTACGGTTAATTCCATGTTTTCGGGCAAAGTCAAAACTATTGACATGGTCGAAGCCCTCAAGGGTGTCGAATAAGGTGTTTCACCTTGTATTACATGTTGTTATGAGGTACAATTATCTTGGTTTGTTATGTTATGGTCTGTCTTTGTGAATTATGATTCGGAACGGGACATGACCGAACGACAGGGAGAGGTTATATGAAATCGATTCAGACCAGGATAGTACTTATCATTGCATCGATAATGATCGTGGTCACGGTAGCGTTTTCCGTTACGGCAACCATGCGTACGAATAAAATACTGGATGAGGATTCGGGCCGGATACTGAGCCTTACTGTGGATCAGAATGTACGTGATCTGGATGCGATGCTTTATTCAGTGGAGCAGTCCGTCGAAACGATATACAATTACGCGGAGAAACGTGCCGAAACCTACAGGGATTTTCTGACTGACGAGGAACAGCGCAGGCAGTTCAATTACGATGTATCCGAGCTGGGCAAGAGTATTGCCGAGACGACTCCGGGTGCAATGACTGTCTACCTCCGTTATGATCCGGAGGAATTCGGTCCAAGGGAAGGTTTCTGGTATACCATAAACATTGACGACGGTTCGTGGGATCTGGCCGAACCCACAGATCTGAGTCTGTATGAAGAGGATGACCTGGAACACGTTGGATGGTATTATGTTCCGATGGAGACCGGGAAGCCCATGTGGATGAATCCGTATTTCAATCAGAACCTCGGTATTGACATGATATCCTACGTCATTCCTTATTTCCACAACGGGAATATCGTAGGCGTGATCGGCATGGATATAGATATCAGCATGCTCAGGGAATTTGTTGAGGGAATACATCTGTACAACAGCGGCCGTGCATATCTGCTTTCGTCTCAGGGGGATATAATCTTCCATTTTGATTTTCCGGACGGTATGAGCAGCAAGGATCTGACCGATAATCTCATGCCATTTGTCAACAGTGTTCTCGGTAAGCCCGTGAATGAGATCAGGGTTGTTAAGGGAATAGACGGGATCACCCGTAAAGTCATAACAATGAAGCTGCGTAATGGTATGGTCCTGGGACTTGATGCACCCGTGAATGAGATCAATGTTCCGCAGATAACATTAAGACGTCAGCTTCTGTTCATTTCCCTGGTAATACTTGTCATGGCGATAGCTGTATGCCTGACATGGATAAGGACGGTTATCGCACCTCTCAAACGCATGACACAGGTGGCGGAGCATTACGCCAAAGGTGATTACAGTGACATAATGAATACCGACAGTACGGACGAAATAGGTATCCTTTCGAATGCGCTTCAGACAATGTCCACTTCGCTTAAGAATCAGATAGAGGTTGCGGATGCGGCCAATCAGTCAAAGAGTATATTTCTTGCCAATATGTCGCATGAGATCCGTACTCCCATCAATGCGATCCTGGGCTTTGATGAAATGATACTTCGTGAGAGCAAAGAGAGCACTATCAGGGAATATGCGGCAAATATCAAGAACAGCGGAAAGACACTGCTCTCGCTCATAAATGAGATCCTTGATATCTCCAAGATAGAGTCGGGCAAGCTGGAAATAGTACCGGTTGAATATGATGTGAAAGCATTTCTTAACGATATGCTGGATATGATCGAATTTCATGCGATCGAGAAGAAGCTTTCCGTATTCTACGATATCGACAGTGATATCCCTTCAAAGCTGTACGGCGATGATATACGTCTGCGTGAGATATTCACCAATCTTCTTACAAATGCGGTAAAGTACACGCAGCAGGGCAGTCTTACGCTGGCTGTCAAAAAGATATCATCGGATGATTCCAAGGTGCGTCTGCACATATCGGTAAAGGATACCGGAATAGGTATCAGGGAAGAGGACAAAGATCAGTTGTGGGATACTTTTAAAAGGCTCGACCGGGAGCGCAACAGAGGTATTGAAGGAACGGGTCTGGGACTTGCGATCACACATAAGTACATTGAAATGATGGGGAGCAGTCTGAAACTTGACAGTATTTACGGACAGGGTTCTGATTTCAACTTTGATATAGATCAGGGGATCGTTGATCCTTCACCCATAGGTGATTTCAAACAGATCCGCTCAAGCTTCCGCAGAAAGGTCGATGTTTATAAGGAGGGCTTCAAGACCACGGGTGCCCACATCCTTGTCGTTGATGATGTTCAGCTGAATATTATAGTCATCAAGGGACTGCTTAAGAACTCGGGGATAAAGATCGATACAGCACTTAGCGGAGAAGAGGCACTCGAAAAGATGCGTGTGTTTAAGTATGACCTTGTATTCCTGGACCATATGATGCCTGAAATGGACGGTATTGAAACTCTTGATAGGATCGTTGCCGATGAGGAAATAGACAGTGACAATACACCGGTGATAGCATTGACGGCAAATGCGATATCCGGTGCACAGAAGATGTATCTGGAACACGGCTTCGCAGACTATCTCAGCAAGCCTGTAAACCCGGTCATGCTTGAAAATGTACTGATCAAATTCCTTCCGGATGAGAAGATAATAATGGGGAAATAAGTACTTGTGTGAGAGAAGGGTGTTAAAGTGACAAAAACCTTAATTTTGCTTGCACGAAAGACCATAAAATAATACAATTGTATATATAAATTTATAGTAACTGTTCAGAACAGCTCACGGGGGTCGCAGACGTATGTCAATTCTTACAGCGATATTGATCGCAGGATATATAATACTGTGCGCGTTTTTTTTCTACCGCAGGAATAAGGAGGCTAAGAAGCAGGTATCTTCCGGGTTTCAGACGGAGATCCTAAAGAGGATACTTGAGCAGGTGGGGGCTTCGGACAATCCGGAGAAGTGTATTCAGGCCGTACTTGACAGTGCCGGACAGGAGCTTAAGGTAGACAGGATATTTATATTTGAGGATTCGCATGACGGAACCTACTGCAATACATATGAGTGGTGCCGGGAGGGTGTTGAATCCAAGATGATAGAATTCTCATTTATTCCGTATGAGGGATTTATTGACAAGCTGTTTGCCGGTGTATCAGAGAAGACGGGATGTGCCGTTGCAAAGGATATAAAGAAGCTTCATGGGACCAATGAGAGGCTTGAGGAGCTTCTTACCGAATTCAAAGTAGACAATGTTATCGCGTCGCCGCTTGAAGCGGGTGGAGAACGTCTCGGTTTCTGCGGTGTTGAGAATGTAGAGGATGCATCGTGGATAGACGGGGTATCACAGATCATCCGGCTGCTCAGCTTTTATTTCGGTCAGCTCATATTACAGAGGAATAACAACAGGACACTACTGCAGTACAGCTACAGTGACCTCATGACGGGTGTCGGCAACCGCAGGGCATTTGAGCAGTTTGAGGTTGAGGAACTTAACCGTGGCGGAACATACGGGTATGTTATGTGTGACATAAACGGACTTAAACAGGTTAATGACAACAGGGGACATGAAGCCGGAGATGCCATTATCAAGGACGTTGCATCGATACTGTCATTTATATTCGGTGAGAACCGCGTATACAGGATGGGCGGTGATGAGTTCGTTGTATTTTCCTTTGTCGATAATGAAGAGGAATTAAGGAAGCATATCCGTAGTGTCAAAGTTATGCTTAAACATAAGAATATAAGCGCTTCTATAGGTTATGTGTTCTGTAACAACGGGAATATTCCGTACAGGGAAGTCAAGATAAAGGCTGACAAGCTTATGTATGATGCGAAGGAAGAGTATTACAAGGGAGTTAACGATCGGAGGATCCGCAGGTGAAATATTCACATAAGGTTGACAGAAACGGCATGCAGAGGGCTGTTCATATAATAATCGGTATAGTTATAAACGTTGTAATGAACTTCATTACGCACAGATCAGGTCTGCCGATATATCTTGATACGATCGGAACGTTTGGGATGACGATAATCGGAGGTGTATATCCCGGAATAGTTACGGCTGTTGCCACCAATGTGGCTTGCAGTATGTTTAATCACGAAGCGATCTATTTCTCGTTTGTTCATGCATTTATAGCTATCTTTGCCGCTTGGTTTATCAGAAAATACACTCTGAAGCGCCCGGGGAAGATAGCTGTCTTTATTATTGGCGCAGGTATTTTCAGCGGCGGTATCAGTGCACTTGTCCAATGGTTTGTTCTCGGTGGTCCTCAGGATGCTTCGGTCGCGGATCTTATAAGGACGTTACATGTTTTTCCGCGCTTACCGGTCTTTCTTGCGGTCAATATGCTCCTTAATATCTTTGATAAGGGATTTTGTTTGATAATAGCCATATTTGCTCTGAAGTTCATGCCGGAAGAGAAGAAAAAAGCCATAAGAGACAGCGCATGGAAGCAGAGTCCGTTGCCGGAAAGTGAGCTTGAACGCATAAGGGGGAGAGATAAGGGGTTAAGGCATTCGGTCCAGTCCAGGTCGTCACTTACACTTGTCGGTATTTCGTTTCTTCTTGTGATAATAATGGGCAGCATATGTGTAAGGCTCTACTTTGATAATCTTAAGAAGGAGAGGACACTCAGTGCTATCCATGCTGCGGAGTTTGCCGCTGAAGTAGTGGACGGTGACAGGATAGGTGAATTCATAAGAAACGGTTATGATACGCTTGGATATACTGAAACAAGAAATCTGCTGTACAACATAAGGAACAGTGCAACCGGTGTTGAATATCTGTATGTGATCAAGATAGAACCTGACGGATGCCGTTTTGTTTTTGATCTTGAGACAGAAGATGTTGAAGCCTATTCGCCGGGCGATAAGCTCGAATTTGAGGAGGCCTTCGAACCGTATCTGCCTGCCCTTTTTGAGGGTGAGAAGATAGAGCCCATCGAATCGGATGATATTTCCGGGTGGGTTGTTACGGCATATTGTCCCATACGAGACAGGAACGGCAGGACAACGGCCTATGCCGGAGCAGATGTTTCACTTGACTATACGGCATATTATTTGCGTATTTTTGCAGCCAAGGTTGTTTTGGTCATGGCGGGATTCTTCATGCTTGTACTTTCCTATGGTTTGTGGTCAACAAATGTATACACGGTATTTCCGATAGGAAGTATTACATCATGTATCGTCAGGTTCGCCAAATCGGGAGACAGCCAGGAGAGACTCGATGAGAACGTTAAGAAGATACGTTCACTTGATATACATACCAATGATGAGGTGGAGATGCTCTACAAGGCGCTCTGTGAACTGACTCTTAATCAGGCCGAGCAGATGCGTGCGATAAGGCATTATACAGAGACTACAGCCAAGATGCAGGACGGTCTTATCATTACGATGGCGGATATGGTCGAGAATCGTGACTCCGATACGGGCGCCCATATTCAGAAGACTGCAGCGTATGTGAAGATAATAGTTGAGGGGCTTAAGAAGAAGGGTTATTACCTTGAAAAGATCACACCGAAGTTCATGTCGGATGTGGTAAGGTCGGCGCCTCTTCATGATGTCGGTAAGATCAACATTCCCGACGAGGTTCTTAACAAGCCCGGTAAGCTGACGGATGAAGAGTACGCTATAATGAAGACTCATGCAATAGCAGGTAAGAGGATAATGGAAAATGCCATAAGTACGATCCACGGGGAGAATTATCTCAAGGAAGCAAGAAACATGGCTGCATATCATCATGAACGCTGGGACGGCAAGGGATATCCGGAAGGACTGCACGGTGAGGTAATTCCGTTGTCGGCGCGTATCATGGCAGTTGCTGATGTGTTTGACGCACTCTCATCTCCGCGTGTGTACAAGCCTGCTTTCCCGCTTGAGAAAGCCCTTTCGATAATACAGGAGGGATCGGGAACGCAGTTTGATCCCAAGTGTGTCGAAGTGTTTATGGATAATCTGACAGAGGTCAAGGTAATACTTAAGAAATATAATCAGGATGTCTGATGGAAAAGAGACTGTAATGGCTTTTAAAGGATTAAGTTTAAAACTTGCGGCTGCTTTTGCCACTTCCGTATTTTTAGCTGCGGGAGTATTTACATTTGCGCCTGTATATGGCGCTGCAACTGAACCGCCACCGCCGCGTACAGAAAAGGATACGGTACATGGTATCGGCGGAGGATATGCGGCTTCCGGACAGATTGAAGGTGCGGGATACAGTGCCCAGCTGTATGATGCGACAAGCGGGCTCCCGACTTCCGATGCCAATTATATACTTGGAGCAACAGACGGTTATATGTGGATAGGTGCATACAGCGGGATAATCAGATATGACGGTTCCGTGTTCGAAAGACTTACCACGGTTGAAGGATTAACAAGCGGAAGAGGTCTGTTTGAGGACAGTAAGGGGCGTATATGGATCGGAACCAATGATAACGGAGTGGTTGTTATTGATAGGGCTGAGAGTACGCATTTGACCTATAAGGAGGGTCTTGTTTCATCATCCATCAGGGAATTTGCCGAGGACAGATACGGAAATGTTTATATCGGGACTACAGCCGGAGTCGATTATGTTGATGATGAAATGACGGTTCATCACATAGATGATGCCAGAGTCAATGATGAGAGAGTGTTGAAGCTCGAAACGGATTTCGCCGGAGTTATATACGGACATACAAGAAGCGGCAAGGTATTTACCATATCAGACGGTAAAGTTGATAAGTGTTACGATGGGGCGGATCTTGGTATAGGTAATATTACAACGATCCTTATAAGAGAAAATGACCCCGGTAAAATATGGTACGGTACAGCGGATTCAACCGTATATTACGGTTGGTTCGGAGATAAGGCGGACAAGCTCAGGATGATAAATGTTTCACCCTGTGAGAGTGTTCACTGGATGAATTACGATTGTGGCAAGGTATGGGTATCATCAACCGACAGTTTGGGTTTTTTGGATAAGAGTTACAGTTTTAATGTTATCGATGATCTGCCTGTAACGAGTGGTATTGAAATGGTTACTTCCGATTATCAGGGGAACCTGTGGGTTGCTTCATCATCGCAGGGCGTAATGAAGATAGTTACCAGTAATTTCAGCAATCTTACCGGAAAATCGGGACTTCCCGATGAGGTTGTCAATGCGACCTGCATCCATGACGGTAAGCTGTATGTCGGTACAGAAACAGGTCTTAGGATCATTGACGGCGAAACTCCGGTAGAGAAGGATCCTCTTATCGATTATTTAGGAGATACCAGGATAAGATGTATCATGGAAGATGTGAACGGAAATCTGTGGCTGTCATCGTTTACACATGATCTTGGACTGGTCTGTCTTAAGAAGGACGGAAGCATTAAGGCATATACAACAGATGACGGTATGCCGGGGAATGAGATAAGATGTACCGGTGCCTGCAGTGACGGTTCAGTTATAGTGGGAACCAATACAGGTCTGGCAGTGATCAGGGATGATAAGGTAGTGACATCCTTCGGAGCAGATTCCGGAATGAGGAATACTGTGTTCCTTACGGTTGCGGAAGGTCCGAACGGTATCATATATGCAGGAACCGATGGGGACGGAATGTATGTCATAAATGGTACTGATATAGAAGTCATAGGACGCGATCAGGGTCTTACCTCTGATGTTATCATGAGGATAAAGAAGGATGAGGATAAGGGTATATACTGGGTAGTCACTTCCAACTCAATACAGTTCATGAAGGATGGAGTTCTGGCTCAGGTCACGACTTTTCCTTACAATAACAATTATGATGTTTACTATGATAATGAGGACAACCTGTGGGTGCTGTCATCATTCGGAGTATACAGTGTAAGCAAGGAACAGATGCTTAACGATAATGTTACCGACTTTAAGCTGTACACGATAGCCAGCGGACTTCCCGGAACACCGACATCCAATTCATACAGTGCTCTGGATGATGAGGGTAACCTGTATATTGCGGAAAGAAACGGAGTCGGTGTGATCAATATCAACGAACAGTTTGATAATATGTCATATGTTAAGACTGCCATACGCTCCATAATGGTAAATAATCTCAGGGTAATGCCCGGGCCTGAAGGAACATATGCAATTCCGCCGGAACCCGGACGTATCCAGATCACTCCGGCAGTGCTTGATTATACAATGTCGGATCCTCTTGTGCATGTTTTCCTTGAGGGCAGTGATGATGACGGAATTACTGCCGACAGGAGCCGGCTGACATCACTTGAATATACAGGGCTTTCGTACGGTGATTATGTGCTCCATATACAGATACTGGCAAATGACGGTGTGACGGTTATTCAGGATGATCAGTTTAAGATAATCAAGATGCCAAGAATGATGGAACTGCTTGTGGTAAGAGTTCTCCTGCTCGTGCTTCTGTCAGTTGTAGTCGGACTTATCGTATGGCGTGTTATGACAGGGACAGTCATCCGTAAGCAGTATGAGGAGATAAGACAGGCCAGGGATGAGGCTGAGCGCGCCAACAGCGCGAAATCGAGGTTCCTTGCCAATATGTCGCATGAGATAAGAACACCTATAAATACGATCATGGGTATGGATGAGATGATACTGCGTGAGGATGCGGCTGATGTTCCACAGAGATACTTCATGTCCGTAGTCAATTATGCGCTCGATATAAGGAATGCATCCGAATCACTTCTCGGTCTTATAAATGACCTTCTTGATATGTCGAGGATAGAGTCCGGCAAGATGAATCTTGTTGAGCAGGAATATGATATTTCGGAACTTCTGCGTTCGATCGTTTCAATGATAAGAGTACGTGCACAGGAGAAGGATCTGTCCTTTGATGTTACCGTTGATGAAATGATACCGATGCGTCTGTTCGGTGATTCGGGTAAGATAAAACAGATAGTCCTGAATGTTTTGACCAATGCAGTTAAATATACCGATCTCGGTGGCTTTACACTTACGGTCATGCTTGATGAAAGAGAAGACGACAATGCTCTTATAAGATTTGCCGTAAAGGATACAGGCATCGGAATTAAGGAAGAGGACATGGACAAGCTCTTCACAGCCTATGAGCGACTTGATGAGGAGAGGAATTCCGGTATTCAGGGAACAGGACTGGGCCTTGATATTTCAAGACGTTTTGCTGAGCTTATGGGAGGAAAGCTTTCCTGCAACAGTGTATACGGCGAGGGTTCGGAATTCGTTTTTACCGTCAACCAGAGGATTGTTGATGCGACTCCCGCTGGTAAGTTCATCGAGCATGAAGATGAAGGAGTCAAGGGACCTTACGTTCCGATGTTTGTTGCACCCGATGCCGATGTGCTGGTTGTGGATGATAATCCCATGAACTTAAATGTAATAAAAGGTCTTCTTAAGGCAACGAGGATGTTTGTTACAACGGCCGACAGCGGAGAGGAGTGTCTTGAAAAGCTTAAATACGGAACCTTCAATGTTGTTCTGCTGGATCATATGATGCCGGGTATGGACGGAGTGGAGACCGTCGGCTATATAAGAGAGTCATATCCGGATCTTCCCGTATATGCGCTGACTGCCAATTCTACTGCGGGAGAAGAGTATTATCTGGAAAAGGGTTTCACAGGATATCTTGCAAAACCTATTGACAGCAGAGCGTTGGAGACAGCCATTATGCGCCATCTTCCAAGCGAGATGATGATGACTCCGTCGGGTGAAGATATAATAAAGGAGGGTGCAAATGGCAGTCATGAGCTGCCGGGTGACATGCTCTGGATCAAAGACGTCGAAGGAATAAATGCGGATGAAGGTATTAAGAATTCGGGAGGAGCGGCAGCATTTGTCAATTCGGTTAAGCTGTTTTACGATACTATAGATGACAATACATCTGTTATAGAAGATGCGCTTAAGACGGATGATATAAGGCTGTATACGGTCAAGGTTCATTCTCTTAAGACTTCCGCCAGAATAGTCGGAGCTTTGGGTCTTTCGGAGCTTGCTCAGAAGCTTGAGGATGCGGGTAATAAAGAGGACAGAAAGTATATCAGTGACAACAATGATAAGCTGCTTGCGTTATACAGAGCATTCAGGGAAAAGTTCGCAAGGATCGAACCGGCAAAGGAGGAGGCAGGCTCAGATGATAAACAGATGATACAGGAGGATGAACTTAAGGATGCTTACAATGCCCTTAAGGAAGTTATACCGCAGATGGATTATGATGCGGTGGAAATGATCCTGGATCAGGTACACGCTTTCCGACTCCCGGATGAAGATGATAAGAGGTTTGAGGAACTTGATAAGATGCTCAGGACTTTTAAGTGGGATGAAATGGAAGAGCTTATTAAGAATGTAGGCTGAGTCTTTACTTCAGTATTACGGGTAATGGATTTGGGAGATCGATATGGCTGATAAACATGTTATGATCACAGGAGCGAAGGAATCGTTTCTCGTGCGTGTGATGATGAAGAAGACAAAGGATGCCGGGATTGAGTGTATATTCGTTCCCTGGAATGTGGATGATATCAATGCATCTTGGGAAGGTACCGCACTTGTTGTTCTGTATATGGGCGACGAGGAGATGCCTCATGAGAATGTCCTTCATTTCTTTAATGATAAGATGGAGGAAGAAGGCAGCAAGATGATCGTGGTAGGCGATCGTGATGATGTAAGATTCTGCTGCGATCATGTGGAATCCGATCATATCTATACAACCTTTGAACGCCCTGTTGACAATGAGAAGTATGTGAAGACCGTGACTGATTTTCTGAGCAGATTCGTTTCGGGTGAGTTCAGGAAGAGCATACTGATCGTTGATGATGATCCGAGTTATCTGAGCCTTGTAAGGGAATGGCTTAAGGGAACCTACAAGGTGTCTATGGCAAGTTCCGGTCTGCAGGCAATAAAGTGGTTGGGAAAGAATAAGGCAGACCTTATTCTGCTTGATCATGAAATGCCGGTTACTACAGGCCCTCAGGTTCTTGAAATGTTAAGAAGCGATGAGGAGACTAAGTCGATCCCGGTGATCTTTCTTACCGGCAAGAGTGATAAAAACAGTGTCATGGCTGTTGTTGCCTTAAGGCCGGAAGGGTATTTTCTTAAGACGATCGGTAGGGAAGAGCTGCTTGAAAAACTTAGGGATTTCTTTGTTCTGCATAAGCAGGATGTGACGTAAAGGACATTAGACGAAAAGGAATATAAAATGCTTGAGTATTTGATAAGACATCAGCTTAATATAATACTGGTACTATGTGGAATGTGCCTTAATATGGCTATTCTGCTGCTGTTTACGAAGGCGCTTACAACGAAGAGAAGACGCATTCTTATCCTTATGGAATTAACACCCTTGTTTCTTCTGGGGTTTGACCGTCTTGCGTATATTTATGCAGGCGATACGAGCGATATGGGATACATAATGGTAAGGGTAAGTAACTTTGTTGTGTTCTTCCTTACTTCCGAAATAGTGTTTGCATTTAATCTGTATCTTAAGGATCTTCTGACGGATGAGGGCGGTATGGAGGAAATCCCCCGGCTTCTCAGGGTTGTTCAGGTACTTTCTGTCATCGGGATGGTAATGGCTGTACTGGCTGCCTTCACGGGACTGTATTATACCTTTGATGAAAACAATATATATCACAGATCACCAACGTTTCTTCTGTGCTATATTCTTCCCATAGTTGGACCTGTTATGCAGTTTGTAGAGATAAGGCGATACCGTGACAAGATAAACAGGTACATTTATATCTCGCTTAATCTGTTTCTCATAGTTCCCATATGTGCTTCGATCGCCCAGATATTTATCTATGGACTGTCGCTTACCAATATGGCTATGGTGCTTATGTCGATCGGTCTGTATATTTTTGCTTATCTGGATATCAATGACAGGGTAAGGCTGGCACATAAGCGGGAAATGGAGCATCTTGAAGAGAACCGTATCCATATGGAGCGTCTGTTT
>JAEEGL016044808.1_pt1 | contig 21194 bp, 33 predicted proteins | sample 9134231 | NCBI WGS metagenome assembly JAEEGL01 (sample SAMN16246548, study PRJNA631951) | gut metagenome | biome: gut microbiome; feature: rumen; material: fiber-attached | host: Bos | place: Iran: Karaj | collected 2018-10 | reverse complement strand
GTAGATCCAAAAGAATTAATTAATTCTGTTGCTTATATTTTTGATGATGCCACATTAACAACTCAATATGCTAATAGTCCTAATCTTAATAATATAAAAAACGATTATATTATATGGGGAGAAAGAAAAACAACTGAACAAACAGTTAAATTTCATGGTCGATATGCTATAGAAAATCCTCCTATTGAATATACCGATTTTAATGGATATACTTGGACGACTTCTAGATCTTAGGTTATTTAGGTTTCTCCAGAAGAGTTACAAGAAAACCCCAATAAATTAATAAATAAAAATGGAAGACAAAGAAAATATGCATTTAATGATGAAGATTTTGATTGGCGACATTTAATTAGCGTTATGGCAGATGACTGGTATTAGCATCATATTGAAGATGATTATGAAATTAATCTTCGTCAAAATAATTGTTGGCCTAGTTTAGATATAGATTTATTTCCTTTAGGAAAAACAGGTTATGAATAGTTTTATTTAGATTTATCTACGACTGGTGGATTTTGGGGAGATCTCTATAATACTAAATATATTAAATATCTATATATAAAAAAATATCCTGAATTATTTGAAAAAGTATATAAAAATGGACAATATTTATCTAATAGTGAATATTTATCTCTTTTTAGTTTATATGATGAAGAAGTTTGTTAGCTTAATAAATATAAAGAAACCAATAAACAAACTTCTATTACTGTTATTGAAAATAATACTAAATAGGAAAACAATATTTATACATTAACTGTAACAGTAAAGGATAAAGATAGTTAGATTAATTTGCAAGAAGAATTATTTATTATATATTAGTATATTGAGAAAAAATAGTGGCAATAGATATTGTCTCAAAGTAATATTCAAGATAATAATTTAAATTAGTATCAATATTAGTTAACATGTACAATAAAAACTAGTATTTTAACAGAGAATATTATTTAGCCAGAACAATCTTTTATCGTCCAATTATTAAATAATGTCTTTAATGAAGAAACAACTCTTACTAACAATATTAGTTTACTTTATGCAAAAATTATTATAGCAGAAAATCAAATACCATTTTTTCAAAATGGAGCTTATAAATATTGGAATAAAAATGTTATTGATAATCCAGAGTTGCTTACTTTTTGGTTTGATTTTTTTAAGGCTGATGAAATGGGTATTGGAAAGTTTGCTACTAGTGTTATTGGGGATAGGCCAAAAACCATTAATGATACAAGCATAAAAACAATTATTTATAGAGATACTCCAGATGTTATTTATTGCTCATGGAGTGAATATTTCGCATATAAAGAATCAATGGGATTAAAAGACGGATATCCTTATATTATTATTGATCAAGAAGGAATTGGATATCCTGCTAAAGAGATAGATAAATTATTTAATTATTTAAATTTTATCAAACAGGCAGAAGAAAATAATAATATATCTCAAATAAATTCTTATTTAAAACAAATTAAAAAATTAGGTTTTTCTTCAAAATAGGAATTAGAAACTTATTTAGAAAAATTTTTAAATAGTTAGAAATAGGAAAATTTTATTCGTTCAGTTAGAGGAAAAAATGTTCATGAAGAAGCTGAATCAATGCTATATAATTATAGCTATTATAATGATTCAGTAAATATTACTTCAGTTCCTATTTATTATTTATAGCCGAATACTTTAATTTCAGTAAAAGATAATTTAAGTAAAATAGCTGGATATTATATAATAAATAAAATAAATATTTCTTTAGCTTATAATGGGACTATGTCGTTAACAACGATTAAATTTCCAGAACGAATTTATTAATGATAAAAAGGAGATAATAATATGGCATTACACAATAATTATTAGGTTAAATAGTTTAGATATTATGGAGCCGGAAACTTAGATAAAAATGAGCCAGAAAATGATTTAGTTTGGTGCTATGGAGTAGATCCAGAAGGATAGACTCAATAGAAACATTTACTTTCTGATGTAGATGGCGTAGTAGTTAAATTAGGTATTTAGACTCTTCCTGGTACTATTTTCTTTTTAAATGATGATCCTCTTTCATCTGGGATTATTATCGATCATACAGGAATTTATGAATTAGATTTAATTGATACAACTTTAAGGATTGGAACACTTTATTTTGATAATGCTTCTCTTAATCGAATTTCATAGGTAAAAAACGCTTCTTTAATTGTTGATATAATGTATGAAAAAACAGCAGTATAGGAAGGAGAGTAAAAAATGAGTTTTTATGGAAATATAAAAAGAGTTAATTCTAGTCCTTTTGTATTTGATAAATATTATCCAAATAGAGCGACTATGGAAGCAGAAATGAATTCTGATGGAGTTTATATTGGACGTTATGTTTTAGTAAAATATACTTGTAAATATACATCAGAAACCGATCATACGCTACAATATTTTAATAAATATAATATTACTACAGATGCGGTTAATTTTACATCAGAATATTAGGATAATATAGATGCTGATAAAAATTATAAAGACACTTTTGATTCTACTGTTTGGCAAAAAATATATTCTTAGGGACAAGAAAAATATATTATGGTTGCTGAATTAAGAGCAGAGGTACCTAAAATTAGTTTAGATATTGAACATCCTCAATATTTGGATGCTACTGGTGAAGGAGTTTGGAATTAGCCTGAAATAAGTGCATAGTCAGATGATGTTTTTCTTTTAGCAATGCCAGGAGTTTTAGAATTAGATGTTGGCAATTTAAATAGTGATTTTTATGCTGCTGATTTAACTGATCCAGCTAAACGCTATTAGATGAAAGATAATGGAAAGTCAACAAAAGATGAAAATTCTACTGGTAATATTATTAGTCATGATGATATGTTTTCTTCTGACTATAATAAAGTTAATTGGAGTAATTATTATAAATAGGGGAATTAGCAAATCGAATCTAGAAATGTAAATGATCCAATAGATGGGAAAAAACTTGATATAAAACTATATAGTTTTGGACAGGCTATTAGCGATGTATATGATGTACTTTATGGAGCTCCCTCTGGAGGAACTGGGGCTAGACCTTTTTATACATAGGAAGCTTTAGCTAAAGTAGCTAATAAATATGATAAAGGACTTGTAGGAATTTTATCTTCTATTGCTACAGAAGCAAAAGGTAATCCAGCAGAAGATTTATATGGAAGAACTTATTAGCCTGGGTAGTATTATTACTTTTGTTCTAAATGGATTAGTGCAGAGGAAGATTCGAGTAATTTTATTGAAAATATTCCTGAAGTAATAGGGGCAAAAAATAATGGTTCAGAATTAAAATCTCATTATTTTATAGATTTTGATGCTACTGATGGTAATTATCTAAGTGAAAATTGGCCTTAGGCTAATAATTAATTTAGATATTTTTTTATATATAAATGAATAAAGAGTAGGAAGGAGAATATTATGGCTTTTGTAAAATTTTCACGTGGTTTGATAAGTTAGTATAATAGTTTATCTAATAAAGATCAAAACACTTTATATTTAGTTTATGAAAGCACAAGTTCTACAACTGGTTCATTATATTTGGGTAATAAATTAATTAGTTCAGTTGGAACTGATTCTATTAATTTATCTAATCTAACTGATATTTCTATGCCAGCTGAACTTGAAGATGGAATGCTGCTTTAGTATATTAGTACAACAGGAAAATGGGAAGCTAGACCAATTGAAGATGTTTTAAGCGATTATGAAGGAACAAACTCTGGTTCTAGTATTCCAGTAGTTGATAGTTTAGATAGTATTACCAATCCTCATGAAAATGATATTGTTGTTGCTGGAACTGAATTATTTATTTATGACGGCAATGAATGGCAACCATTAACAGTTTCAGATTTAGAAGACAGAGTCTCTAGTTTAGAAACAAAAGTTGGTGTAGAAGCTAATGAACAAAGTGGTCAAGTTGCTACTGGTTTATATAAAAAGTTAGAAGATTTACGTTCTGACTTACAAACTGAAATAACTAATAGCATTGCTAATGCTTAGCATTTACGTTATTAGATTGTTAACGAAATTAGCGAAATTGATTTAAATGATGAGGATGCTACCGCCAATGTAGTTTTTCTTGTGCCAAAATCTTTAGAAGATGTTCATAGTAATGATGGATATGATGAATATTTTGTTACTAATGGGGCATTGGAAAAAATTGGTAGTTGGGATGCTGATCTTACTGGTTATATTCAAGATGATGATAATCGTTTATTAACAGAGCAATAGCAATAGAAACTTAATTCTATTGGATTAGATGAAAATAATCAAGCTACAATCTAGGCTGTTTAGGTTGGAGGTTTAAATGAGACTATTCAAAATACTTAGTTTATTAAAAGTGTAGATGTAGGAACTTTTAATGTTACAAATGAAGGTCAATTACAATTAGTCTCTGTTCCATCAATAGATTTAAGTGGTTATGTTTAGACTTCTGTATATTAGGCTGAAGTAGGTAATTTAGCTAATCTTACTAATAGAGTTAGCAATAATAGTACTTTAGTAGAAGAAATTAATAATATTAAACAAAGTATTATTTGGAAAGAATTAAATAATTAGTAACAAGGAGGAAAAGTAATGGCCACTGATGGACCAATGAATGATAATGTTGTAAATCCACTTTTTGGTAAAGTGGCTCCTACTGATGTTCATGCGGCAATATCTTATTTAGCAGAAGATATGGTCATTACTGAAGAAGAAGAATAGGAATTACGACAAGCTCTTTTTATAAATAAATATGGGGAATCTTTTAGTTCTTCTACAACTCCAGATGAAGCAGCATTAAATTTAAATATAGATGCTGCTCGTGCAGCGTGGAAAAATACCAATTTAGAAGGTTCTCCTATAGGAGATTCAACTATTAATATAGATGGGCATATGTATACTGCCCAAGAAGTTATAAAAGCATATATTGATTATGCTGTTCAAATGCAAAATAATCAAGGAGGAAATACTAATATGGCAAACGTAATGTTTAAACGTGGCACATAGGCTGCATTGAATACTTTAATAAATGGGTCTGGCGATCGTTTTGATAATGGTTGTTTTTATTTAACTACAGATACTAATAGATTATATGTTGCTCAAAGTGCCTCTAAATTAGTTGAATTAAATAAATCAATTACTACAGTAACTCGAGTTGATCAACTTCCTACTGATGGAGTTGAAATAGGTTAGTTTTACTATGTCTCTGGAACAAATAATGGCAATTCAGCTGATAATACACATGGCGGAAATATTTTAGCAGTTTATATGGGGCCAGATGCAGGAGGATGGATTTAGGTAAATCCAGATACTGATACTGATACAAAAGTAAGTTCAATATCTGCCACTGCTGGTACCACTGCTAATACTTATATACTTACAGTTACGAGTGTTGATAAAAATGGATAGAACCCAACTAGTGTTACTGCAGTTCTTCCTATTAACGTAACTAATATTTTAAATTAGGCTAGTTTAGGATTAGATACAACTACAGCTTCTAATTAGGCTACGGTTAATACAAAATTATATGGATCTGATAAAATCAATCCTATTAGTAGTATTAATTTTTCTATTAAAGGCGGAGATAATGTAACAGTTTCTGCTACAAGTAATAATGTAATTACTATTAGTTCTGGTATTGGTACTGATAGCGTTAAAGGAGCTGTTGAATCTCTTACTGCTAATACTGTAAAAAGTTATGTTACTGTAAATGGAGCATAGAGCGGAGATGCTCTAGTTATTAATGCTGATAAAGCATTAAAAATGACAGTTACTACTGCTACTGTAGCAAATAAAACAGTAGTAACAAGTAAAATTGAGCATAGCACTACTACGCCTACTACAAGTACTACTTCAAATACTACATTGAGCACTACAGCTGCTACAAATATAATTTCTAGCATAGAAGCAGATAATTATGGGCATGTAACTAAAATCGTTACTACTCCAATAAAAGCTCTCAGTTTTAAGGCTTCAAGTATTAATGCTGATAGTAATGGTAATTTAAGTTTTGCAATTGCTGATGAAAATAATAGTTCAACTGGAAGTGTAACTGCAGCGGGAGTTCTTAAACATACTATTACAATTGACGGAACTACTTCAACTGTTTATAATCAAGGGCATTTAGGAAGCTTTTGGAGTGCAGATGCTTTAGAAGCAAAATTTAGAACATTAGATGCTTTTACTTATAAGGGAGTTGTCGGCAAGGCTACTTCTACTGCTTCTACTCAAGTTGATTTACCAACATCAAATGTTGAAAATGGTGATGCATATAAAGTCAATGCGGGTGGATATGATGATGGCTCTATTAAAGCCAATCCAGGAGATTTAATTATTGCTACTGGAACCGAAAATTCTACAACTGGTTATATTGGCAATGATCTTGCTTGGACTGTAATTGCTAGCGGCACAGAAACTGATACTACTTATGATTTAGTGGCTAATAGTTCTACTAGTGGAACTGCTGAATTAGGTTTAATTCCTCGTACTGGAAATGGTTTTATTGAAAGTAAAGTTCCTATTTCTACAGATGGAATTATTACGGTTTCTGCTACTAATTATGATTTATCAAATACTGCTTATGGATCTATTTCTTTTGCTCACAAAGCATCTGGAGTTACAAGTGGTACCTATGGTACAACTACTACTAAAACAAATGCTACTGTCGTTATCGTTCCTCAACTTACAGTTGATAAATATGGACATATAACAAGTACTACTAGTCAAACAGTAAATCTTCAAACTTATACTTTAAAAGGCGACAATGCTACTAATGAATTGCAACTTCAAAATGGTAGCGGGACTAAACTTTCTGGAGTAAAATTTGAATCTGGTACTGCTACTGCTGTTGAAGTAAGTACTACTGCTATTAGATATAATCATGCTACAGTTACAGCAACTACTACTAGTACTACTGCTGAATTAAATATTGTATCTGATGCTAAGACTTTTGATGTTCAAACAATTACTAAAAATGACCAAGGGCATATCACTAAAATAGAAACTAAAACATATTCTTTACCTAAGATAAATGATAAATTAGTTTCATCTGTTACTTCTACTACAACAAATTCAGTTAGTTTCTCTACTGAATTACAAGATTATAATGGAAATAATGCAAATAAAGGAAATGCTCTTGCTTTTAGTCTTGATTCAACTTCTCTCCAAATTCAAAAAGCAACTGCTACTAATGCTGTAAGCCTTAATTTAGTTTGGGGTAGTTTTTAAAATAATGGACAAAAATAATTAAAAATACAAATCTTTTTTTCATTATTATTGAGAAAAAATTAAATTAAAAGAGAAGAGAAAAAAAATAATTTTTTCTCTTCTCTTATTTTTTTTATATTTTTGGATAGAAAGGAGAAAAGCTAATATGAGTGATAGACTTACCCCTTTTAATGTGGTAAAAGGAACAGAAGCTTCTATAAAATCTTGCCGTCCTATAAAGGGCTATTTATGGTTTGCTACTGATACTAGAAAAATCTATTATAGCGATGGAGTAGATTTTATTTCTATGGGTGGAAATTCTAGTGTATTTTATGGTACATTAACTTGGGGAAAAGATGACTAGCCTGATAGTGATTAGGTAGAATTTGATTTTACCCCTAATGATATAGAAGGCAATGCAATTCCTAATATTAATGATTTAATTTTGAATAGTGATGGATGCTTTTATCGTGTTACTCAAATTACTTCGGGAATTATAAAAACTATAAAATTAACTATTGCTGGTTCTGGTTCTGGTGGAAGTGGCGGTGGTGGTGGAGTTACTCCTACTTCAAGTATTATTACCATTTCTGCCCCTGTCTCTACAAAATATTTTTTAGAAACTGAAGAAAATCCTATGTTTTCATTTACTGTGCATTCAACACTTGAAACTGGGAACAAAATTACTAAAATTGTTTATACAATTGGTACTTAGACTTTTACAGATGATGAACCTCATGCTTTTGGAACTATTAATTTAGATCTAAAAAATTATTTTAATAATATTACTGAAAATGGCACCACTTTATCATTTAGAGTTGAGGATATGTATGGAGCAATAAAATCTTCTAGTACTTATTCTTTAAAGAAAGTTCGTCTATATTTAACTGCTGATACTACTAATGATACTGAGATTCTTTAGGCTGAAGAAAAGAGATTGCAATATCGTGCAATTCCTCGTGGTTCTAATTCAATATCTAATGTTGTAATGACCTATCAAATTTTTATTGAAGGTTCTAATACTCCGTTACAAACTCTTACTCAAGATATTCCATCTATAAATGGTAATGTTGTTATGCAAAATTTACATTTTGATCAAATTGATACTATTGGCAATGGTTTAGGAGCTTATTCTTTAAAAGTGTATTGTTCTGGTACTGCTGGTGGACAAACTATTATGAGTAATATTTTAACTCATTCAGTAATTAGTTATGGCGAAGATCCTGTTCTTATTGCTTATTTACCAACAGAAAGGCTACAATAGTATGATAATATTGACATTTTTTATGAAATTGCAAAAAGTACAATTGATAATAAGAAAGCTAGAATTACTTTTACTATAATGGATAATGGAAATGAAACTGTAACTATTCATGAAGTTGATTATAATTCTATTTATAAATTTAATTTATATTTTGAAACTACTGGATATAAAAGTTTAAAAATATAGGACGAATTTAATAATACTCAAACATTTAATAATATTTATGTTACTGCTTATAATGGTTCTGTCCAAGTTATTGATACTAGTGATATTGATTTAAAATTAAATTTAACAGCACGTGGTCGTAGTAATAATGAGCTTGCTGCCAGTCGAGCAATTTGGACAGATGTAACACATAATAAAAATGCTATTTTATCTGATTTTATTTGGGGAAATATTAATGGCTGGTTAACTGATAATAATGGAGTAAATATGCTTCATTTATCATCTGGAGCCAATATGATAATTACAGATTATCAACCTTTTGGTCTTGATAGTAATGGGCAAGAAGGTATGGTAACTGGTAAAACTATTGAATTAGATTTTTGTATCACAGATGTTACTGATTATAGTGCACCATTAATTACTTGTTTATCTTATAATGATGATGAATCTATTCGTTGTGGATTTTAGATTACAGGTGAAGCAGCTACATTTAATACAGCCAATATTAAAGCAACTGAGGGTTCTATTATTGATGATGATGAACATCAAGAGTATAACACTTAGATTCAAGGATTAACAGCTAAATTTACCGAGGGTGAACGTATTCATTTAACTTGGGTTATTTAGAAAAAAAGCGAAACTCATCCTATGATTAAAACTTATATTAATGGTATTGTATCTGGTATTTCTGAATATACTGGAAGTAGTGATAGTATTGCTCAAAATTCTACTACTGGATCAGAACCAGCTTTAATTAAGATTGGATCAAATACTGGAGCTGTTGATATTTATAATATTCGAGTATTTAATAAAGATCTTACTGATCGTCAAGTACTTGAAAATTATATTGCTACTTTACCTACTACAGAAGAAAAAGCAACTTCTTATGCTAATAATATAGGGCTTCTTGATTCTTATGGAATTATTTCTGTAAATAATATTGAAAGTGGTAATTATAATATTACTCTTCCATATATTAAATTTACTGGAGGCGGTCAATGCCGTAAAGATGATGATGGATATTGGTTAACTGAAGCCGATGGTTATAATCATTTACCTCGTGCTAAAAAAGATTTCCGTCTAATTAATCATTTTGATTTTGTTTATCCAACAGATACAACTCGTAATGTAGATCTAGTATCTGAAGTTGGGACTAATGGATTAGTTAATGGCGTAGTTATGTATGGTTAGGGTACTTCTTCTATGGAATATCCTGTAAAAAACTTGCGTATTAAATTTAAAATGAAGAAAAACGGGAAGAAAGTTAAATTTCAAGTACATCCAAATGATTATCCAGTTGATATCCTTACACTTAAAGCAGATTATATGGAAAGTTCTAGTTCACATAATACAGGCACATCAAATTTAATATTTGATGCTTTAGAAAATTTAAATTTTCATACTCCTGGTTAGGAATATTGGAATGATTAGAATCCTAATTATAAAACTTTAACAGCTATTCGTGGTTATCCTATTATTTGTTTTTTCCGTCCTGATGAAAATTCTGACTTTGAATATATTGGAAGATATAATTTAAATATGGATAAATCTTCGGAAGAAGCTTTTGGATTTTTACCCGCTCCAGAAGAGTTACCAGAGATTTATACTGAAGATGATTTAAAATTTGGTTGGGTTGTTAATGATGGAACTAATTCTATTAAAGATCCATCTGAATATCCTTATGTAAATGGTATCCATTGTTATGAATTTTTAAATAATGCTTCTAATCTTGATAATTTTATTGTAGGAACATCTGGTATGACATTTGAAGAATTGTTTTATCAAGATGTTATTGTTGATGGAGAAAATACTAAAAACTGGTTGACTAGTTTTGAGTCTCGTTATCCAGAAGATGACCTTGACGTAAAGGCCTTTTATAATATGTGTGCTTGGGTAAATTCTACTAATCCTGATGAAGCTACAGGTTTAGAACTCGATTCTGCAATAACTTATAATGGCATTACTTATGAATATGACACAGCAGATTATCGTCTCGCTAAATTTACTTATGAATTTGAACAACATTTTAATAAAAATTTTGTATTATTTTATTATGTTTTAACTCATGTCTTACTTATGATTGACTCTCGTGCTAAAAATATGATGATAGCAACATGGGATAATTAGCATTGGTATCCAATCTTTTATGATATGGATACAATGTTAGGTTTAAATAATTATGGTTATAATAAATTTGATTATAATGTAGAAGACGATGAGGCTAAATATCCTAATGTTTATAATGGACAAAATAGTGTTCTTTGGAATAACCTAAAAAAATGTTTTCAATCAGATATTCGTTCTATGTATCAAGAAATGCAGAAAAATGGTGGTTTAACCTATACTAATTTAATTCGTAATTATAATGAAGTTTAGGCTGATATGTGGAATGAAATTATGTATAATTATGATGCTTAGTATAAATATATTAATCCTTATTCTAACGGATATTATGATGGATTAAGTGGACAGCAAGTTGATGCTGGCACAAAAAATTATTTATATGCGGCTTAGGGTAGTCGTTCAATGCATCGTAGATATTGGTTAAGTAACCGTATTTAGTATTTTAATGGTATGTATCTATCTAGTGCTTATAAAGAAGATAGATTTATGATGCGTTTGTATACTCCAAACGTAGGAGACGCTGCTTATACTGTAGTAGATGATATTACGGCTGAGAACTTCGTACCTAATACTTATTATATTAGAACTGGCAATGAAGGTTCATATGTTTATGTTTTAGCTTCTTCTTTTGAAGCTGGAGAAGTTTATTATATTCAAGAAAATAATCGTTTAATAACATCATTAGCAGCTGTACCTGCAAATAATGATTTTAAATTAACACCCCTTCATAATCAATATTTATCTGTTGCTTTTGGCGGAGATAATGGTGATACTGTTGGTCCCATTTATGCTGAAGCAAATACTCCTACATTAATTTCCACTCCTGGTACAGCTCGTTATAATGATACTGAAACTTATGTATATGGAGCTAGTTAGATTAAAGATCTTGGGGATCTTTCTTCACAATATCTTGGAAATATTTAGTTTCCAAGTAATACTAAATTGGAACGATTAGTATTAGGCAATAAGAAAAATGGTTATTATAATCCTAACTTTAGTGCATTCAGCATTGGTTCTGCTGCTCCTCAGTTAAAGTATTTAGATATTTCTAATACTTAGCTTCGTGGAGCTATTGATTTAGAGAAATGCTAGAATATTGAAAAGATTTTTGCTTGTGGATCTCGAATTACAAGCGTATCTTTACCTGGCTATGGTGTTTTAAATGAATTAAGATTGCCTGATACAGTAACAAATTTAGTACTTAATAATTAGACTAAATTAATTAATGAGAATTTTACTTGGGGTAGTTATGACTCAAATACAGAAACTTATACTAATTCTATAAATGCTAAAATTAGTACACTTTCTATTGAGGGTATGCCACAATTTGATTCTTATAGTTTATTGAAACAACATGCTAATACTATTTCTTATTATTGTTTACGTGATGTTAATTGGATAATTCCTACTAGTGATATTATTTCTACATCTGATAATCTTTATGGAATTTAGGCTTTAGAAACTATTATAAATCGTAATGCTACTCCATATGGGACTGCTAATGGTAGTATAGCTCGTGCAATAACCGGTACAGTAACTTTCTTAGGAGAAATTTCTGCGGATAAATTACTTGATGTTTACACTCATTATTCTAAAATTTATCCTGATTTAGTTATTACTTTTGATGAAAACTCTGTTAAATATGTAAATCTTTATGATGGTAATGAAAATCTTTATTGGTCTAAACCAATTGCTGTTGGAGAAGAGATTACTATTGATTTCTTTAATTCTAGTTCTTATGGAGCTTATAGTATTCCTAGAAAACAATCTACATAGCAATATAAATTTGAATTTACAGGTTTTTGGTTACTTAATAACGAAGGAGAACCAATATTAGGAGATAGCGACAATAATTACGTTCCCGGTATTGGACAAATCGTAAGTGATAATTTAAATTATTATGCAAAATTCTCTGAAGAAATTCAAATTTATAACTTTATTTTCCATATTAACAATTAGATTGTAGAAACATCAGCTGAATTTGGAGAGCCTATTATTAATATTGTTCCAAAATTAATTCCATATTCTAGTTAGAATCCTCAATTAACAGAGACTAGCCGTTAGATATATCCATTCTTAGGATATAGTGAAAGTAGTGCAACAGCTAGTGATAATCTATTTGATTTTTCTACTGGTGTTGTTAATACTACTAGAGAATTTTATGCTGTATTTGATGATGAATTAGTTGATATAACGTCTTCTAAAAATGTATTTTATCCAGCATGGGATATTCAAGAAGTTAATAACTATAACTATAATGATGGTTTTGCTAAAGATAATAGAAATTTAATAATTTCTAATGCAAATGACTCTTATAATTTTGTGAATGGATATTCCGTTACTTTAAAAGATGATTGGGTATATCCAAAAGGAGTTACTATTCCTTCTGTGACAGAAAATGGATAGCCAATTAAAATTTTTGCTAGAGTTCCTGTAAATGCGAATTGGAGTCAAATTTGTCCTGATGGTTTACGAATTTATTGTGCAGAAAATAGTTAGTTAACAGTTATTGAGTCTGAATGTTTCCATGGAGTATCACAATTAATTTATTTTGACTTCCCATCTTCTCTTCGTTAGATTTTAAATTCTGCTTTTACATCAACTAATTTAACGAATCATGTTTTAGGAAGTGAAAATACTACTTACATTGGAAATTTAGCCTTTAATCAAGGTTTAAATCTTTTAAATAATGAAACTATTTATATTCCAAATAGTATTAATATTATGGATACTATGGCAGTAAGTTATTCTGGAAAACTTCATAATTGGAATTTAGTAATTGGAGCAAATCAAGGAAATTATAGTTAGTTAGAATTATTTAAACATTCATCAATAAACTCAAGAAATATCTTTGGTTAGAATAGTGGACATATGCCAAACAATGTAACTTTCTATACAAAAAAATATTCTAGTTTCGATGATATTGTTCAAGGTGATAATTTATCACTTTCGGTAAAAGAACATTTATTTAATATGGATGTTGCTTCTACTGAAATTTAGAATTGGTATCTTGTGACCAATTAAAAAGGAGTGAAAAATAAATGGTAAAAGAAGTTTTGTATTAGTATTTAGGAACTAATGGAATAATTTTATCTCCAGTACATTTAGAAGATGTATACTATATTAGAAAATTAAGAATTTCAGCTGATTCTAAAAAAATTTTAGTTAAAAAAGATGGGACAAAAACTCTTGCTATTATCATTCCTGAAGAAGAACTCTCGGATTGGGAAGAAAAAGAATTGGACGAAAATTAATAATATTATATGATAAAAAATATAAATATATAGAGGGAGAAAAACTCTTTTCTCCCTCTAAAATCTTCAAAGAAAGGAAGAAAAGACTAATGATTTCAAAAGTAACTGTAAATAACAGTGAGGCCTTAAAAGAGCGTCTTAAGGATATTTCTACAGCATTAAATAAATAGATTAATAATCTAGAAGAATATTATGCTAATATTGTTGAAATTTCTAAGCTTTCAACAACTCGTAGTGATCCTTATAAATATTTTTTAATGCCATTAGATGAACCACTTTTTGAAATTGATGCTGATAAAAGAACTATTAATGTTCCAGCTCATTTCGCAAAAAATGGTGTTGGTGTTTATGGAGATCATATGGCTGAAGTTCTTTACTTTAGAGTTGATAGATATTTTGATTATCAAGATTTATATAATGTTGATGATATTATCATTAATTGGCAATTCCGCCCTGCTTCTATGTCAAGAAATGCCAAATTAGAAACACATACTTCAAAGGCGTTAGCTCCAGATGAGACTTATGACCCTGGTTATGTCGTTTTTGGTTGGGTTATTGGGAATTATACTCCTGAAATTGATGAAGAAGGTAATGAAAGTATTGCCTATATGACTCCAGGAAAAGGTGTTTTAACATTTTCTGTAAGTTTTATTAAAAGAAGTGAAGATCACCAAGATTTTGAATATGTTTTAAATACATAGGCAGTTAGTGTTAATATTCAAGACTCTTTAGTTTTAGATAAACCTATTAAACTTGATAGTATTAATAGACCATTATTTAAAAAGATGATGAATTCTACTTATTCTGTTGATGGAATCGCACCACCTATGACTCCTATCTTTTTAAGTGGTGAAGAAGACAATGATGGAGATGGTATTTCTCGTTGGAGTGGCCTAAATTCTTCTATTGATTTTCATATAAGTGCTTCTGGTGAAGAAGATACATTAGTCCTTTCTGCTCTTGCTGGTACATTAGATGATACTAGTAATACTAGTATTGAATATTGCTGGGCTGGAACAGATCATGATGGACAAAAATTAAATGAAGAAGAAGAATGGAAACCATCTCAATTTCTTGAATGTATGGATTTAGAATATATTAATGGAAAGATGTATTATATTGAAGCTCAAAATGAGATTGGCTATGAAATGATTAATGCAGAACGTTTTGCTGCTATTCGTAATTCAGAAGATGATGATACTATTATTTATGAATCTGGTAGTACGCAAGATATTGTTAAAGGTGGTAGTTATACTGTTAGTATTCGAAGCAAAAAAACAGTAAAATCTGTTGATGAAGAAAATGTAGAACATACTGCTGTTGTACCTAGTTTATCTACTGAAAGTAAAGCTTGTTTTATTCCTCGTGCGGCAGTCCCTGAAATTGAGCTTTTTATTCCTCAAGAAAATAATATTTTTGCTAGCCAAGAAGCTTTTGAAAATCAATTATTAAAAATTGATGATAAAGATCGTCAAGATAAACAAAGCGATGGTAGTTTAATTCAATATGTATACTTTGATCAAGAAGTATCTGGAAGTGAACCTCCTACTATTAAAGCTCATGTTGATATTGATGTTGATAAAATTGAAAAATCTACTCTTGAAGGTGAAAATTATGTAACTACTGGAGAACCTGGAGTAACTAAAGATTCTAGTTTAGGTTTTATTAAATTTTATCTTACTGACCAAGGAGAATCTGGAAAGCCTACTGAAAGCATTTATACAAATGTTTCCGAAGGACATGGAGCTTACGTTGCTAACCAAGAAAATTTACCATTTGATTTAGAGGTGGGTAGTGACGCAAGTGGTGATGGCGAATGGCAAGCTTATGCTGTTAATGAACGCAATCATACATTTAGTATCTCTGATATTTCTAATAAAATTTATGTATCTAAAGTTGCTCCTAGTTTAAAGATTGATTTAAGTTTTGTTGGTGTTAATGTTAATGGAATTGAAAGCGAAGTAAGAACTCCACTTATTGTAGAAAATGTTATTGTTGAAGATGAAGCTCATAATCCTTTATATGATCTTATTGATAAGCCAGTAACTATTAATGCTACTATGAGTTCAATGCGTTTTTATTGTGAAGCTACAGCTCCTGCTAATGCTCCAGAAGATTTTAGCTCTAATTTTGAACTTATTGAACTTGATGCTGATTTACAGCCAATAACTTCTGGTGATGAGCCAAACCGTTATACATTAAATGAATAGGGTGCATTTGAGCTTGCTGAAGGTGGATATTTCTGTGTTAAAGCTACCACCGTATATCATGGTACAAAACGTACAACACTTTCTCAACCATTCTTTGTATCTACTTTCTTTAATGGTTAATTATTGTAAAGGAGGAACTGTTTAATGATTACTGGAAGTAAAGAATATGAGCGTTTTTTAGCTGATTTAGCTGACGCTAACCAAGGAGTTCCTTCAATTTTAAAAATGAGAGTGCCAACAACAGAAGAAGTTTATGAGATAAATTGGAACACAAGAAAAATTTCTCCACCTCCTTTTATAGGAGTATCAGGAGATCATCGTTCTGAATATATTTTCTTTAAAATGGATAGATATTATGATATGATAGATCTATCTACGACTATTGGCATGGTTATTTTTAAAAATTCTAAAAATGAAGAATTTTTTCAATTAATTCCTTATTATGACATTATGACTGAATAGGGAAAAATTTATTTCCCTTGGAGTATTTAGGCTCCTGCTGCTTTATATAGTGGTTAGATTTCATTTTCATTTAAATTTTTTAAAGTTGATATAAATTCAAAAGAATTATTATATGAAATTAATACTACTATAGCTAAGACCAAAGTATTAAATGGATGGAGCGATGATTCAAGTTTAGATCATTCATATTCTATGGTTGATACTAGTTCTCTTATTGTTGATTCATCTCTTATTAATGATTTAAATAGTATTATTTCTGCAAGTCAATATTTATCTTTATATTGGATTGATTTAGATAATCCTATTGAATTAAATCGTTTGTAGATGAGTGATGGTGAAATTCTAGAAGATTCTATTGCTGATCCAGAAGATATACTTGGAAATTAAAAATATATAGAGAGGTAATTTAAAGTTAAATCACCTCTCTATATTTTAATTTTGAAAATTAATTAAACTTTAAGTTTATTTTATATATATAAAAAGAGAAAAAGGAGGAAAAAATATGGGTAAATCAATAACAGTTGCTAGATTAGGTTATCCACATTTTGAATCAATAAATGAAGCAGATTATTCAAATGCTAGTTATATAGAAGATATTACCAATGGTTTAATGGTAAATTTTAGCTTTACTTATGAATGGACTGATATAAGCACATGTAAAATAACAAATATTTTATGGCGTCCATGCAAATTTAAAAATAATGGAACATTAGATACCGATGGAATATCATTTAAAAGCGGCGGTGGTTTTGTTGCTGAAGATTTAATTATTAAATTTGGAGATACTCAAGTAGGTGGAAATAATCAGAAATATACTTTAGCTGCTCATGTTTTAAATACTTCAATTACACTTACACAAGTTAGCACAAAAAATATACCAGTTGTGTTTAAATATGATCATACAAACACAAATGGTAGAACTTATACTCTTGAAATTCCAAATATAAAAATTCCAAAACCTAGTCGTTATGAAGAAAATGTTGTTTTTAATAAAGATGGGTTAAATGAAATGATCGACCATTTTTAGAAATATCCAGTTATTGATGTTTCTTCTACTAAAACTAACGACGCAGAAACAACTGGTAAATTTGGATATATTAGAATTACTCATGGAGACTCTTCAAAATCAGCAGATATTCCTATTAGAGGATTTAAAGCTAGTACTTCATAGAATTTATATTGTGATACAGATTTTTTACCCGATTGGCATGGTAATCAAACTTTAGGACACTCATGGCGTAAAGTAGTTTCTGCTGATCGTTATAATAAGTTAGAAAATCATAGTGCCGATAAAAGAAATTATATTCCTTTCCGTGAAGGTTATACATATTATATTTATGATGAAGAAGAAGGATATATACGAGCTTCCGATGATGGGGTAATTACTCAAACTTATTTTGAAGAAAATTATGATGATGCACATTATGAAGAAACTCCTTTTTATCGACGTTCTATGTGGTATGGCGCATATATATCAGACTTTATTGGAGATGTTGATAACCCTGTAAATTATATTTATGGAAAAAATGGTATATTTTCTAATAGCATTAAAGGTAAGTATCTTGGCTTACCAAATGGTTTAACCGGAGACAGCATTAATATTAATGATAAATTTAAAGTTGATGATTAGGGTAATGTTACTATGCAAGGTAATATTACATGGGGAACTAATAATCCAATACAATGCGTATATCATAGACCTATTAGTACAGATGATCTTGTTACTCGTCCTGGTTCTCCTAATAATGGTACAACATCTTTTGATAATACCGATCCAGATGAATGGCATAAAACTTTACATAGTAAAGATGCTTGGGCTTCAATGAGTTATAATGGAGGACAAACTTGGAATACTGCTATTCGTATTAATGCTGTAGATGGAGCAAAAGGAGATACTGGTTCTTGGGATGATGCTAGTATTATGAGAGCTTTAAAAGACGCATAGGCTGCAGGTGTAAGAGGTTTATTTACTTTTCCAGGAGATCCTGATAATTCAACTACTAAATTAGGAATTAATGCTGATGCTATTTTAGCAAATATAGCTAGTTTTGGAAAAATTGAAATGGATCCTGGAAAAACTTATGATCCAAATAACGATTATTCATTACAGGGCGGTTTTATTACCTTTCATATTCCCACACCATTTTCTACAACAAATACATTAAATAGTAATGGATGGGTTGGACGTTTAGGTTATTTAAGAGGAAATGGAGATGGTAATACTGCTACTGCTGGGCTTGGGCTTGTTCTTCATACGGTAACCACTTGGAATTAGGTTTATAATGCGAACTTAGCTAAAATAGATGGAGTTCAAATTGGGGATAAACTTCATTTAGTTCTTGCTTCATTAATGTTTACTCAAAGCGGATTAGGAATAATGTTAGCTATGAATACCACCGATAATGGTCGAGATGGAACTGGCGCTACATGGTTAACTCAAGATCGTTTAACAGATAATAAACCTCATTATCTTTACAAATACACAAGTGGTAGTTCTACAGTTTGGACAGTAAATGATAAAGCAGAAAAAAAATGGCGTCTTTGGATACATGAAGATAATGGTAGATTATATTATTCAAGCGCAAATGATGGAAAAATATATCTTTGGAGTACTGAATAAAAAATAAAATATAATTAAAATAATAAAAGCGACTTACTTAAATTAATAAGTAAGTCGCTTATTTTTTTTTAGTTTCTATATTCAATTTTATATGAATCTGAATTTACATTACTACTGGTATAATTATTTAAACTAATATTACTATCTGTAGTATTTGTATAAATTCCACCATTCCATCGCCAAGGATATGTATTTCCATGAATTCGTCCATCATCATATCCTTCATGATAAACCTCATCTAATAAAGTTTGAAGTTCTTGTTTTGTCAAATGAATACTTCCATCTTGCTCTGGATAGAAAATTTTAATCTTCATTATTTTTCTCCTTTAGAATAAGATTCAAAATAATTCCAACTACTAATGCTAATCCAGTAGCAGAAAGACTAATAGTAGTTCCACCAACAACAAGACCACTAATACCAAGAGAAAGCACAGAAGAAACAATTACAAGATTTTTTTGTACATTCAAATCAGTCTTTTGGAGCATTTTAATACCACTACAAGCAATAAACCCATAAAGAATTATGGCTGCTCCTGCGAAAACGCAACTTGGGATACTCGCGATAAAGGCTTGGACTGGGGCGAGGAATCCTAAGAGAATGAGAATGACGGCGGCACCACAAGTGACCATAGTACTTGCTACTTTGGAAAAACCGACGCATGCAACACCCTCTCCGTAGGAGCATATCCCAAGTCCACCGATGGAAGTACCAAATACGTTTGCCACACCTTCCCCGATGAATAGTCTACCAAGTCCAGGGGTACGATATAAGTCTACACCAATAATTCCTCCTAATGCCGCATGATCGCTTAAACATTCCATCATCGCAGAAATTGTGTATGCAATATAAATAATAATAATGGGGAGAATTACAGTCCAATCTACGGAAGTCCAATGTAGAAAAGCGAAATCTGGTAGGCTGATTAATTTTAAATTCTCAAAAACGCTAAAATCAACAATCGGATAAGCACCAGTTACAGTTAAAATAATAGCATAAATATAACCAATTAAAGTGCCAACAAGGAATGGAAGAATCTTCCAAAGTCCTTTTGCATAATGTGAAATAACCGCAATACTTAACATCGTAACTAAAGCAACACTTACACCCCACATGTTAGTTACACTATCAATTTGAACATATGATAGAATAAATGGCATAAGATTTACACCAATAACTACTGTTACAGCTCCAATTAATGCGTGAGGAAATACTTTATAAATTTTTTCAACTGGGACTCTTGTAAAAATAAGCCCAAAAATTGAATACACTAAACAAGTTACTAAACCACCAATAGCAACTGCGGTATATCCGCCGGCCGCTAATGCCGCCATTACAGGAGCAACAAAAGCGCCTGAACTTGATACAAACATTGGTGATTTAAATTTTGTGATAATTAAATAAATAATAGTTGACAATCCTGCTCCAACTAATGCGCCACTCACTGCTACGCCGCAAATATTAGCAATTAACACCGTAGCAACGAATACTGATAACATTAACTGGACAGAAAACATTACCAATTTACCAAAAGGTAATCTATCATTAATACTATAAATCATATTTTAAATATCTCTCTTTCTATAATATTCTTCTACTATTTCATCAATTTGTTGGCGTAAAAAATGTAGATAAGATATATCAATATTTTCATAAAAATACGTATCTTTAGGAAGAGCTAAAATTAATGCATCTTCTGGAAGCATATTTTTAATAGTCTAGAACATATCTCTCGCGGTAACAATATCATATTTATCTAAATCATAATAAAAGATATTAATCATTATTATAATCCTCATACACTCTTGCGAGTTCATTAAGAACTTCATCAATATTACTTACTAATACTCCACCTTGCTTAATTAATCCAGTAACATAGAGGTTTTGATAGGAGTATTGCTATTCTCCTAAACTACTAGCTCCG
>JAEEGL012167562.1_pt1 | contig 21194 bp, 22 predicted proteins | sample 9134231 | NCBI WGS metagenome assembly JAEEGL01 (sample SAMN16246548, study PRJNA631951) | gut metagenome | biome: gut microbiome; feature: rumen; material: fiber-attached | host: Bos | place: Iran: Karaj | collected 2018-10 | reverse complement strand
TTGGTGATTGATTCCTTATATTCCAGCGTCCGCGATTCTCTCATACCCGTTCCTCCTGCGTCTGTTTCGGCTATAATATACCAGTAATCAGACGCAAAATCAAACGAAAAATTTTACGTTCGATTTTGCGTCCGCTTTCAGGTAATTTCCATGTTCCCTGTAATTAAGCCAATAGACAACTGCCAACAAAGCCAGCTGATTTCCAGCAAGTAAGCCAGCAGACAGTCTGGTTCGGTTGGACGCGCAACCGAACCAGCCCGATAAGTAAACCTCTGTGAGCAAACCTTTCGATTGCCGGAAAGCCCAATAATCAAAGGATTCAACAGCAGTAAACAGTTGGATATAATGTCTTTGTTGTCAGAGCACATCGTTCACATCGACGGGGGGAGACTAAAAACAATGCACAATGCACAATGCATAATGCATAATGATCCGGCTGCGGCCGGGGAAGAAACAATTCAGAATTAGCTCTGAAAAGTCAGATGAAATATCATGAGTTACGGGCTGACATTGAGCGAACGGAACACTGGTTCGAGTCCGGTGCATCATCCGGCAAAAGGACAGCGTTCTCCGATGCATTGATTGTTCCGCGCAGAATGTGAACAGATAATCAGTGGCTTTTCCATATCTATACCGAAGTTCTCCTTCACAAAATCCACTGCCGCCAGGACAGAAAGATAGGAATCCCTTTTGCAGCACCGGGGACCGCCAATTTCACCAATGGCCGCAAGCGATTTTGATGTCATCCGGTGAGATAACGCAAACGGTTCCTCTGCAAGCGGGGTTGATCCCGATATGATGGAAACAAACATTCCGGAGCTGATTCCCGCACCGCAGGCGCCCCAGAATCCGCAGGCTCCGCCGGGAATGCTCCGCCCACGGCTCACCATCTCCTTCAGGGCAGGCAAAAGATCGATTTCACCACCCGCATTCCGGTAGGCAGTCAAAAGAGCCGCGCCGACCATCACATGATGTTCCGGTCCGTGCATATGGCAGAACGGAAGCGCCATCATCTTTTCCAGGATCTCCGCGGGATTCCCGGATGTCTCGTTCAGGCACAGGCCAATGACGGCGTCAATCCCTTTGGTATGGCAGTCATTGCATACATAATGGCCGTTGACGCAGCGTGTTTTGCTGTTTTCCTTTTTGCGGCAGACAGTACATTCCATGAGCTCGTCCCGTTCCAAGTATTCCAGCGGGGCTTCACAGATCAGGCATTCTTTTTCATACTCCATCATCCATTGCCTCTTCTTAAAAAATATACCGAAAAATGTATTATTCCATATGGACATTTGTTTTCCTGCTCTTCAGCGCGGCTGTCTCCCTGCATAGTATAACAGGTTCTCCCGCCGCGATCCGTTCCTCTGCCAGACGCCGGACCTGAGCGCACCATTCGTCCGTTTTCCGGATATCCTCACAATAGTCATGAATAATCCGGCTGCATTCCGTCAGGGCGGCGTCGTACTGCGCTTTGGTCAGTTCACCGGAAGAAAAGGCTTTGTCCAGTTCGTCCCGGTCATCGATCTTCACATCTCCTTCCGGAGTGAAGATAACATCCAAATACTTATCGATGAACATCGCGACGCCAAATTCGTCATATTCAATTCCTTCGATGATATCCACATACCAGATTGACGGCTGGCAGCGCGGATCTGCCGGAACCGGATATTGTTTGCGTTCCGCGTCATGAGTGCCGTCCGGGAAATACATGACAGTTATGACCCGGCTGGTCCCGTCGGGAATCAGTTCAAGCCAGGTCATTCCTGAACCCGTAACCTGGACTTTTCCTGCCTTTGGAGTCTTCCAGCAATTGATATCCCCGTCCGTCATCCGGATCAGGCAGGCCAGCCCATGAAACAAATCATGGTCGATCCTCATCTGGTAGTACGGATAATACTGAAATCCCCATCCGTCCCGGTTCAGGCGTTTATGCTTCATGGCTTTTGTTCCTCCTTCTCCCGCGCTTCCCGTAAAGCAATCCCATTCAGAAATCTATTCCGATGTGACTCAACTGCCTCCGGAGCCATCGGAACGATACAGATGATTCCGGACAAACCGAAGAGGATATATACCGCTGCACTCAACGGCGGAAGACGAAGGACCAGACCGGCCGGCAGCAGGATTCCGTTTTATTCGCTCATGATCCGTTCGGCTATTTGGTCAACAGTCAATTCACCGGTGGAAATGGTATCTTTCATGGATGAGAAATACTGCAGCGAGGCCAGGCTGACTTCAAGCCATTGGTCCGTCCTCCATTCACAGCTGCAATCATTCTTCCAGCGTCTGATCAGCGTTTCCCTGTCACATATCAGAGTGACGCTTTTTACTTCTGCCTGTAAAGCAGAAAGTCCATCCAGGACACTCCGGAGTACCCACTCATCATCCATCAGCCACACAAGCACGACCATTTTGCATTCGCTGCACTTCTGATAGTTGCTGATCATATGAAGAATGTTGTCGACGGCCATGGCTTTTGTTTCGTGATTCCCAATAAAAGGATGGATGTCCATGCACCAGTCGCCGTCAATGAAAGCAGTTCCCGGATACTTATCAGCAATGCGTTTTCCTGTAACTGTTTTCCCGACTCCCATCGGCCCGTTTATGACGATTACTTTCATATCAGGCACCCCCTTGGCATGAGAAATTGAAATTTAACAGTCAAAAGCTTTTTTCAACAAGAATCGTTGTTATCAGTTTCCCATCTTTATATCCTGTACAGGCAGGGCAGGCCCCGCGGCTTTTTCCTTCCGTCACATGCCGTTTTGTTCCTCCGGAATCAGGCGGATGTCAGGCTTCCAGTTTTCCATGGCACGGCGCCCCTCCGCGGTGACCGGACGGATCCATTTTCCCCGGAACAGGTGCACCTGCATCATCACATAGCGGATCGGCTCATCTGCGTAGCACAGCGCAAACACGGCCAGCGTCGGCCATTTCAGCACCAGGCCGGACACGCAGACACAGGGGATGACCATCGCCCACATGAATACGATTTCCAGCACCGTCCCGTAGGTGGCGTCTCCCGCAGCCCGGAATGTATCGTTGTGCGTCCAGTTTCCCATCCGGATCAATGCGGCGGCCGCATAGATGCACAGCATACCGAAGGCAAGCCGGAAGCTTTCGCCCTCCATTCCCATGACAGACAAAATCGGCGTATGCATCGCGATCAGCGCGGCCCCGAGCAGGCCGATGATTCCCTGGCACAGATAGATCAGCCGCCAGGCCCGTGCATAGGCAACATCCGGCTTTCCCGCGCCGACAACAGTTCCCACCAGCACTGAGGAGGCATTCGAGAATCCCGCGAAGAAGCCGATGACCAGGCCTTCCAGGGTACGGAATACGGCCAGCGCGGCAATGGCTTCCTCCGGCTGCCTGCCCAGCACGATGTTGATGACCATGTTGCCCACGCCGATAAGCACTTCATTGCAGATGATCGGAAAGCATTTCCTCATATAAGCATGGACGAGTTTTTTATCCCAGCGGAAATGCTTCCGGAACGCCAGCAGGTAGGGATGGCCCTTTCGCCGTGCCGCGGCGACGACTACAGTGATGCTGACCAGCTGGGAGATTACGGTTGCCAGCGCCGCGCCGCGGACCCCCATCTCCGGCGCGCCCAGGTTGCCGAAGATCAGCACCCAGTTCAGCAGGATGTTGGCAAGCACCCCGCAGACGGATCCGTACAGCGGCAGCCGGACCTGACCCGTGCAGCGCAGCAGGGCGGCCATGGCCATGGAAAAAACCATCAGCGGATAGGCAAAACCCGCAATGCGGAGGTATTCCGTACCGATCGCCCGGATTGATTCCTTGTCTGTATACAGCCGCATGACGGCTTCCGGAAAACATACGGCCGTCAGGCCGAAAACAATTCCCACTGTCATCATACAGGTCAGGGTCAGCCCGTAGGAGCGGTTGATTCCGTCTTCATCCTTCGCTCCGAAGAACTGGGAAAAGAACAGCATACCGCCGCCGACAAAACCCCAGTATCCGGAAAACATCAGGGAGGAGAACTGAGCACACAGGCCGACGGCGCCGACCTCCGCCTGCCCCAGGGATGCGATCATCATGGTGTCCACCATGGACCCGGTAGTGGTCAGCAGGTTCTGCAGGGCGACCGGAATCGCGATTATTGCGATTTTCTTCAGGAAAGGCCGCCATGGATAACCGTTTCGGCGCATCAGGACATCCTCCGATAGAATCATATCGTCAGTATTTCGCCGCGGCGGGACGGGAATCCTGCAGTCCGGCAGTCCCCCGGAACAGATGCCGGCAAAGGCGGGTGGGATCGCGATGGAACAGATTTGGTATATCGCATGACGAGAAAACCAGCTCTGAAGAGCCGGAAAGGGGAGAAAACAGGAAAGCCCCGACTCATCTCTGAGCCGGGGCCCCTACTTTTCTTCCCACTGGCCGTTACGGACGGCCCTGACCTTATCCTTCAATCAGGATCTGTTTCTTCTCGTTGACCTTCTGCTGTTCCTTCTTCGGAATCATCAGGCTCAGCACACCGTTTTCGTACTTCGCCTTGATATCTTCCTCCGTCACGTTTTCGCCGACGTAGAAGGTTCTCTGCATGGTGCCGGAATACCGCTCCTGACGCAGAATCTTGCCTTTCTTGTTCTCCTTCTTCTGTTCGAGCGCCTTTTCTGTGGATATGGTCATGTAGCCATTCTGCAGTTCCAGTTTGATCTCGTCCTTGCTGAAGCCGGGCAGATCCACGTCCACTTCATACCCTTCATCCGTTTCCTTCACGTCCGTCTTCATCATGTGCTGAGCGTTTTTGCCGTACAGCATATGCTCAGGCCGCGCAAATCCGCGGAAGAAGTTCCTGTCGAAATCATCGAAGACATCCATCAGGTTCTCGCCAAAGATACTCGGAAGATAGGTACTCATAATAACAACCTCCATTCATGGCCTTCATCGGCGGGCTCTCCGCCCGTTATGCCGGGTCGCAATCTGGCCTTTAATGCAGGTCGTGCACTCTGTGGTCTCTGGCCGCCCCGTTCTCCCGAACGCTGATTATATTATATTCAAAGATCAAAGATAGTCAAACATCAAAATCACCGGGTTGATCCGCTTTCCGCCGGCTTTTTCCGCTCTTTTCCACAATACGGAATTCCCTGTTAATTTCTGAATATTTCTGCTTTTTTTGCAGTTTTTCACCCGGACTGGATCCGGAAGCCGGTCACAAAGAAAAGGACCAGGCGCTTTATGTGCCTGATCCCTGTTTCTATGGTTCCTCTCCCGGATGCGCTTTGAAGTAATTGTGCCGGTAACACCGTTCCAGAAACCGGTAATAACTTATTACGGCCCCCGTAACCGCTCCGGCTATACGGTTTCGTTCAATCCTTCCGGTTATGATCCGGTAAACTCTCCGCAGGATCAGTTCCATCAGGATATGGTTCAAATGCCGGATCTCACGGCCCGGAATGATCCGGATGATCAGCGCCGCAGCCAGAAAGATGAGAATCATTTTTCCTGCCTTCATGCCCGCTCCTTCCGTCGCAGACGAAGAATAAACTGTTTCAGGCCAACACGGATATTGTTTGCCAGAATCTCAGCCTCCTCCGGACTCAGCCACTCCAGTCCAGCTCCAGCCTCAGGATCATAAACGACGCGGACGATCACAGCGTCCCCGACAATCGGCTGTCCATGCTGCTCAATTTCATACAGATACGAAGCAATTTCATTAAATACCGGACTGGCCTTCAGCAGTCCCTCCTCGTCGACCAGCACGGCGTACTGCTCGCTGAGCCGTCTGGGATGAACCACTTCAACCCATTCGCATCCGATCATTTTACGGACGGTATCCATAATATCCTCCCCCTGGACCGGAACAATCTGCGGCTCAAAAGAATGGGTGCTCAAATAAATGCAGGCTTTCTGCCCGTCTGTGTTATGCATATTCTTTTATCTCCTCCTGTTCTGACCGGAGCACCCGGACGGATCCGTCGTCATAGACGATCACGATCCGGCAGATGGATGATCCCGCCATCTTCTTCACATACTTAATCGTTTCTTCCGTGATTTCCCGATCCACTACCGGCAGCGTGTACACATGATTGCCGTTGTAATGCTCTTCCTTGATATATGCGATGAATCTTCCGTGAATATCCCTCGCCACAACAATATCTGTGTATACCGGGTCGTGGAAATGGCTGATATCAGCCCTTTTCCGTGTTTTCATTGCCTCGGCTCCTTTCGTTTTTCCGCACAAAAAAGGACGCCGCATGCAGTTCAGACAACGTTCCGGAAACTGTTCTGAATGCTGATTACCCTGCAGACGCCCTCATATTATGCTGTCCGTATAATGATCTGATTTTCTGTTCTCAATCTCATTACATATTCAGATGCTGCGTATCAACCTTTTCCATATACGGAATGAAAAAAAGCACCCTGACCGGCAGGATGCTCCTGTTGTACGCCTGTATTCCTCTCATAAGCCGTATTAATCGACCGCTGTTTCAGAACGTTCCTTTGCCCGGATCTCCACTTCCTGGCCGATTTTGTCCAGTTGTTCGCTGGACCTTGCCGCGCACAGAAACCGGAACGCTTTCCAGATCTCGTTCTCCGCGGCGGTATACTCTTCCCGAATCACCAGATCCACCGCGCTGCGGATCCGCTGCCGGAAGGCCTCCTCCTGCCGGTCCCTCGCAAACTCCCTTCCCTGACGCGCCAATGCGTAAAGGTAGTTGATCATGTTCTGGGTGACCGTGATCTTCTTCCCCATACACGCAAAGAGCACATTCACCTGATTCCGGGTCAGCGTCGTATAATAAACTTCTCCCACTGTAATCCTCCGTCAGATTCTCGTTACCGAAGAATAAATCCCTGTGACAGACCGGTTCACGAGCACGATTTCATCCCCGTAAATCCGCTTGTTGCTGATCCGGGTATCTCCCTGCAGAATCTTTTCGTTCATCGTTCTGACCACCGGCGCAATCCGGACGCCGCGGGTGTTCATGCACATGACCAGCGCGTGGATCAGCCGGGCCACGTCGCTGATCTGCAGTCCGCGGATCTTTGGCTGCATTTCCTTGACCGATTTGACCAGTTTCGGATAGATGCTGTATTCCTGCACCAGCTTCGCGGCCAGGAATACAGCCGCGTCCTGCAGCGCTTCACCGGGAATCACTTTCTTCTCCGCCATCTCCTCCAGATTCTCCGGCGGAACCGTCACAGCCTCCCAGATGGCCCAGATGTGCTGCCGGGGGACATACAGCTGCTTGGCGTTCACCGCTTCCGTCGCACTGCTCATATAGTACGAATGCCCGTTGAACAGGATCTCCTGGTTCAGTCCGATCCCGTCCTTCAGAATTCTCAGATCTTTATACCCCGCCGCCTCGCTGAGTCCCCGAACCTGCTGCAGATAGTACATCAGGAACGCGGGATCCTTCCGCGCCGCAACATAAACCGGGATATTCACCAGTTCCTTAACGGTTTTATCCCCTTTCAGATATCCGATAACCGCCATATGGCCTGTGGCCGCCCGCTCATGCCCCCCATAGACTTCCGCGTCCATCGAGTCCTTCAGGGGAATGGTCACCCGGCTCCCGGGCCGGTACCGGGTTTCATCAAAGAACTGCCCGTGATATTCCGTAGGCAGGAAAGACGTATATCCGTCATGCCAGGAATACACTTTTTCCAGATACTTCCGGCGTTCCTCCGCGTCTTTCCAGGCTCCGCCCGGCAGTTCCTCATCCGGCTGAGTCTGATCGTACATACCCAGAATGATGCCGTTTTTGTCGCTCTTTCCCGTCCGCTCCCACAGCCGGAGCAGGATCCGGTTGTAGCTGTTTTCGCTGGTGACCTTGGGCAGATACCGGTCCGCAAACCCGCCGATGTGCGCCGTCAGGAAAGCGTCGTACGCCGCCTGGCAGTCGTTCAGTTCACGGATGGAATACAGATTGCTCTTCTTCCGCAGCTGATCCGTCAAGCGGGCGTTGATCCCGTATACATGGCTTTCGGTAAAGTGCTTTTTCAGCAGATCTGTCAGGCGGAGGATCGTCAGGCTCGTTTCCGTCCACTGACTGTTCAGGTAAATATGCAGTTCCGTTTCATCATAGACAGCCGTGGTCAGTTTCTTCCGCTTGCTGCCGGTAATAAAGCCGTATGTGTTCAGTTTCGCCCAGAAGGAATCCATCGCGCGGATAACATCCTTCGGCATGGCCTGCTTGCTGTCCCGCTGATTGGCCTCTGTCCGGATCAGTACCCGGTTGTCCAGGGACTCGTCCGCCATCAGACTGAGCGGAACCACATAGTCCGTCATATAGCTTCCGGGCACGGAAAGATCGATCGGCCTTCCGGTGTACATGCACCGGCCCATCTGGGTCAGGTACAGATACTGCTCGTCCGTCATCGCGTTCCGGGTTTTCTGCAGTACCGCCCGGAGCTGCGGATCAATTTTCTCCCCGGTTTCCGCCTCGTATGCGTCGTACAGCCTGCGGACCTGCTCAAACCGGGTCCGGACACTGGTCATGACGGACCTGCGCCGGGCGTTGGTCTCCCGCATGTTCCGGACATAAATGCCGTGAGGATCCTCTCCCATATATCCCCGGATCTCGTCGATTACCCGGACGGCGTGCCAGAGCCCGCGCTTCATGGCCGGCGAACAGGGCATCTGCAGGATCATGTCATAGGTGATCTTCCCCGGGTTCTCCTTGGGACGCAGCTTCTTCAGACCCTGCTGGGTCTTATATTTCCGGTTGTGATAGATCCGCATAAAATTGTCGCTGGTTTCCCGCATGACATAGATAATGGACTTCTTTTCCTCCCGGAAGCGGCAGATATCCGACGTCAGAAGCTTCCGGCTGAACTTGCCCCATCCCGTGCAGCGGAAGCTTTCCAGCCTGCGGAGCGCCTCCGGATCAATCCTGCCGTCAAACACCTTATGCAGCTTCCGGCGGTACATGTCCCGGTCGCGGAACACGGTGCTCCACAGGATGATCTTTTCCAGTTCCGCATACAGCGGATCCTCCTCCGTGATTCTCCGGCCGAAGATCTTTTCCAGTTCGATCCGGGAGGCCAGGGACGCTGTGAAGCGCTTCTTTTCTGATCCGTTGGCGGAGAGGACAGTCAGGTTGTCCTTTTTCGCGTATCCGGAGTTCTGCTTCAGCCAGCGGAGGATCAGTTCGCCTGTGACATGCCGGTATTTCGCAAATACCTCGTCGACGATCCGCTTCTTCTCCTGCACAAGGATCAGCTCGCGGCAGGTTGCTGTTTCCCGCTGACCGTCCTTCTCCCGTTCTTCCGTGAACTGCACCCGGATCCGGTTCAGTTCGTCCAGAACCATATACTCCTCATACAGAAGGGATCTGCGGGGCAGTACTTTCTCCGCCGGCAGGAAGGTACAGTGGCTGGTCAGTCCGTCAATATACGCCTCCGCGGTCGCCTCCAGATCCACACGCTTTGTGAAATCCCAGGGCATGATCGGGCCTTTTCCGTCCTGCCTGTACTTGATCCACGGTTTGAACGGACTGTTTTCCGCCTGGCGGAGGGGACCGACGTAACTCGGGATGATGAACCCGCACAGGTCCGCGATTTTTGCCTTATTCAGTTTCAGTGTATCGTAGTATTCCGCCTGATTGTCCAGAATCGCCAGCAAATCCCGCATCTGCGTCCGGTTGGAAATTTCCGCGTTATGCCGGATCCGCTGCAGGGGCAGGAAACCGTTGGGACAGACGCCTCCGTCTTCGTCGTACATTTTCCGGAGTATCGATTCCCCGGCTTCTTTTCCGCCGGGATCCGCGCAGGCCTGCAGAATCTCCCGGATTTTCCCGTACAGGCTTTCCTGGGAGCACCAGCGCCAGTTCTCCCCCTCATATGAAGCGGGACAGGTCCGGGAATGCGTGTACGCGTTATAGCTGATCTCCTCCCGGTCGTCATGGAACATTTTCCGGTATGTTTCCGGATCCGCGTACTTCCGCATCCAGCGTTTCAGCTGCGCCAGATCCTCCCTGTGCCGCGCATACCGCCGGCTCATCTCAAAGGACAGGTATTCCCTTTCCCCGCCGCTGTTCAGAACGGTAGTCCGCCAGATGTGCAGTTCGCCCAGCGTCCGCAGCAGTTCCGCCGCATCGTCGCCCAGATCATCGAACGCAGCCAGATCCTCGATCCCGGCAAAGGACAGCGTTCCCTGCGCACCCGGGATCAGATCGCCCATCCGGACCTCACCGCCGGCCGCCGCCACGGCAAGCGCCTCCAGAACAGGCGCGCTTTCCCTGTCGCCGTTAAACTGGGAAACCGCCAGTTCCTTCAGCTCCGCAATATTTTCCAGCTTCTCCAGCGCCTGACAGAACGAATCGGCCGTCAGCGGATCATCCGGAATGCTGAGCCCTTTCAGGCTGTTCAGCAGGCCGATCACGCCCTGCAGATAACGAACGGCGTCGTCATGCGTCCGGATGCCCCCGCCGGACGTCTCGTCCATGAAGTGGCCGCGGTATTTCAGGATATGGGCAATCGCCAGATAAACGTACCGGATATCCGCTTTCTTCTTCTGCCGGATCAGTTCGCTCCGGATTTCATAGATCGGAAGATGACGCTTTCCTCCCCGTTCGTCCCGGACCCGCACAGTCCCATCTGCAAACAGAAACTCCGGCAGCGTTTTGTACAGATGGTCATAACGCCGGTCGTCCTCCCGGAATGCCGTTTCCTCCAGGCGGAAATAAAAGGAATCGTCCACAGCCAGGACGTCGGGAGCCATCAGCTGCTGCAGCGCGTCGATCCTGTGTTTTCTCCGGTCGTTCTTCCGCCGGGCGCACCGCTTCAGACGCCGCCCTTTCGCCGTTTCCGCCTCCGCAAACAGGGATGTGCCGAACAGGTGGCGGTTCCCTTTCCGCAGAATCCGGCCGTCCGTATCCGTCACGCACCAGCCGATGCCGGTGATGCTGATATCCAGTCCCAGGTTATACTTTTTACTCATCCGGATCACCGCCTTCCGGCAGCGGATCAAGGGAATCCAGCAGGCCGTTCTCCCACATGTCCTTCCGGATCAGATCCTTGATATATCCCTGGATGTTTTTCCGGGACGTCACCCACTTCAGGAGTTCCGGTTCCGTGATTTCGTTGATCTTCAGCTTCACCTGGTGCTGATGGAGCTCGATATACCGGTTGGTATAACGGTTGTCTTTTGCCACTTCCCCGTCCTCCTTTCCGCAGATTTGTTTCCTTTCGTATAAGGGTACCCTCACCCAAGAGAATAGCATTGCATCCATTTTCTGTCAAATATTTCAGATGATATTTCCGGGAATGTATGTATTCAGTTCATCTATCGGAAAAGGAGAATCACACATGCAGATAATCCCACCAGGCCCTCGTTTGAGATTTGATTTTTCAATCAGTTCAAATTTTTTAACCTCTTTCCTGTCCGGATGTGCGGCTTTTTTAATTTCAAAAGGATGTATCATGCCACTTTCTTCAAGGAAAATATCTACTTCCTTCTGATGAGTATCTCTGTAAAATGTGAGATTTGCTTTTTCCTTTCCGTATGCATAATTGCGCACAAGTTCCATCAGGATATGATTTTCATAATAGTGACCGCTGACCGCTCCATTCATCAGCGTATCTTTCGTTGTCCACATGGATAGATAGGCACAAAGCCCAGTATCACAGAAATATAGCTTCGGAGTTTTGATCATCCGCTTCAACTCATTATTGGCATAAGGTTCCAACAGATAGATAATTCCCATATTCTGAAGGATTCTGACCCATTCCTTAGCTGTCTGCAAATTAATTTCCGCAGAAGCTGCCAGATCTGTATAGTTCAGCAACTGTCCGTTAAAAGCCGCACACGCTCTAAGGAATTTCCGAAAACCTACCGTATTCGTAATTCCATTATCTTCTATTGCATCCCGCATCAGGTACGTCTCAATATAGGATGAAAAGTATTCCTGAAGCTGCTCTTCGTCCAGCATCTGCACATCCGGCATCCCGCCCCTCCAAATTCTTTCGAATGTATCATGAATATTGTTAGCCGGAAAGTAACGTTGACGTTGCATAAGAGCAGTATAGGAAAAATCCAATGGTTCCTTTGGCTGAAGACCAAGCTGCTCACGCACAGACAGGCTGTACATCTTTAAGATACATACGCGTCCTGCCAACGAATCACCTGCTTGTTTAAGCAGTTTTTTACTCTGTGATCCTGTAAGCCAGAATAGCCCTTTTTCATTCGTTGCATCACATATCACTTTTATTGCTTCAAATAGTTCCGGTGCTTTCTGGACCTCATCAATCAAAACAGGCGGACGATATGTCTGAAGGAAAAGAACCGGATCTTTCTGCGCCAGTTCCCGATCCCGCACACTATCCAAAGTAACATATGCCCTGTCAGATTCCCTCGCCAGATGCTTTAACATCGTCGACTTTCCCACTTGCCTTGCACCTGTTACCAGAACTGCTTTGAACACCTGGTTCATGCTGAGAAATTTTCTCTCCAACTCCCGGGAAATATACATATCGTTCCTCCAAATGTGGTTTAATTTTATAGTCACTATAAGTTTAAACCCATTTTTGCATTTGTCAAGTGTTCCGCAAAAGAACCGGAGATCACTTTGTGTTCCTTCTCTGCGTCAGGTGTCCTTCTGAAAAAGGAATATAAGATTGCCTGCAGAGATTTCCTTCCCGCTCCGGCATGCCAGACCCCGGACGGAAGGTTCCTGCCGCGGGATGTATTGCCCGTGAAGGCTGGTTGACCTCCCTAAATAACCGTCTTTACCGTTTTCTGCGGGTCGTTCAGAAAACGGACTATTTCTGAAAGGATCAGGCCTATGACTTCCGACTTCCGAAAAGATCTGTGGTTTTCCCTGAAGATCGCCCTTTTGTCCATACTCATCGCCCTGGGCATCGACGGACTCATCCGGATACTCCGGTATCTGCCTACGCTGGTCCGTTGGCTGATATCCTGCGCCTGACCGGGTCCCTTACCCTCTGAACCCTTTAGCCGGCAAGCTCTGCCGGCTTTTATATTATTTTTGCTATATGGTTGTGTGCCATATTTTGGCCGTCTAATTATGTAATACTGTTGGCAGGGGTGATTTTGCAGTGGCCCAGAAGGGTATCGCGCAAAAGAATAACAACACAGAAAACGAAGAAGATCTGCGGGAAAGCCGGCAGAAGATTGTTGTTATAGAGCGCCTCCAGCAGATGCGGAAACGAAGGAATAAAACGCAGGCTTATATGAGCGATGCGCTGCTCATGAGCCAGGGAGATTATTCCAAGGCCGAGCGCGGTCTCCGTTCCTTCTCTCCGTTCCAGATCCAGCAGATGGCCATTGTTCTGAAAACCTCCATGGATTATCTCTGCGGAATATCGGACGACGAAAAGTGTTACGGCCGCCCTGACGATTTATAACCGGTTTTTCCGGATTTTCCTGACAGATAACGGCGCCTGACAGCCGCCCAGCCGACGGCTGTATTTTTCGCCCCTTCGTGTCCTTCGTTTTGCATCACTTTGTTTTGTGTTTTTAATCGCTCTTGTTTGTTACGGAAAAATTAAGCGGAAAATATCCTGATTTTCCGGCTGATTTTTTCACCGTTTTTATCGATACCCTCCGAAGTAAGGAAAATAAAGGCGTACAGACAATGAAAGGTCGAAAAACATATGAACGAACTGCTGGTACAAGCCCTGGAATTTACCCCGCTCCCGGTGCAGCTGGGCTTTCTGCTGCATTATCTGAAAATCAGGCATTCCGATTTTTCCGGAAAACTCGGTATCACCCCCGCAACGCTAAGCAACTGGCTTTCCGGAAAGATCCGTCCGAAACCGGAAAAATATGCTGCCGGTATGGCCTCCCTGCTTGACTGTCCGCCGGAATTGCTGATCCGCGGCGCGTCCCTTCCATATGTTCCGGGCGGCGGTGTTTCCTCCGGAAGCCTTGTCCGCAAACGGCTGGCGCTTCGCCTGTCCTGCGGAGAAACCGCCCGTTTCCTCCGGGTCACCGACAGCCAGCTCTGCAAATGGGAAAAGGCCGGCGAAATTCCTGATCCGTTCGGTTCCGTCCTGAACGCCCTCTACGCCGCGCTTTCAGGAGAAGTGTTCTCCCGCAAGGAAAACCTGTCCGTCCTGCGTTTCCGGACCGGTCTGTCCGTCCGTGAACTGTCCCGGCAGCTGTGCGTACCGGAGAAAGCCTGCTGGAGATGGGAATGGCAGAACGCGCTTCCGCTGGACTGCCTGAACATCTTCGCGCTGTATTACGGGGTTTCCGTTTCTTCCCTTCCGTCCGGCCCGGACCAGCTGCTGTCCCTTCGTCCCCTGTCCCTGAAATTTCTCCGGGTCTGCGCAGGGATCACGCTCCGGGCAATGGCCGGCAAATATGGATTCTCATCCTATCAGAGCTATGAGGATGGTCACAGCGTACCGGATTACCCGGTGCTTTGCCGGATTCTGGACATACTGGGCATCTCTCCGGAACGCTTCCTGACGCATTCCCTGTTCCCCTCCAGCTATGAACGGCTTGAGTTTCTACGGCAGACCAAATCTCCGCTCTCTGAAACCGCCGTCTGCCGCCAGATGGATCTGACGCCCGGTAACTACAGGAACGGCTTCCTTCCGGCCCGTGCCAGGCACAGATTCGGCATTCTGACAGATTCCCTGCCGTTTCAGCTGTTCCTGCCTCTCTCTTCCGCAGAAAATCAGGTGCTTCGCGGCGATTTCCATCCGGAATACCTGCGTCAGGCCAGACAGCGGAACGGTCTGTCTGCGGAATCCGCCGCCGCGTCCCTGATGCTCTCACCCGTCACAGTCCGGGCCTTTGAGAACGGTACGCGCCAGCCTTCCAGGTACATTCTCCGCATGCTCGCCGACCGATATTCCACTGGCACAGCCGCCTTCTTTGCGGTATAATACGGCCAGAAATCAGCCGTCCGGAGGAGGGATTTCCGTGAACAGGCACAATTTGTCCACACGCGGATTTCCCGGAATTTTCTCCCCGGAAGGCACATTTTGTCCACAGTTCCACTCCTTGTGTTTCCTAAAATGGCAGGCACAAAATGTCCACTCCCGGGGCACATTTTGTCCACAACGATCCGGCACATTTTGTCCACGGTCCAGGCACAATCCGTCCACACCGGAAGGGCACATTTTGTCCACAACGCAGGCACAATCCGTCCACAGCCCTGGCACATTCCGTCCACTGACATGTTCCTCCGGCCCTTTGTTTTCAATGGCTCCGGGGCTCTCTACAAGTATACTTACAAGTAGAGATCAAGTAGGGGGAAAAGCAAGTAAAGAAAAAATAATGAAAACAAGTACCTTATTGCCTTCAAGTATAAGCGCTGCAAGCATTATACATAAATATTCATTTATTATTCATTTACCTTTTGAAAATTCCAAAATACTTGTCAAATGTGGTATTTGAGAGTATAATACACTATATTTAGTGGGTGAAGAAGGAGGTGACGCAGTGGGCAAGTCTTTCGCGGAAATTGCAAAGGAACGGGAAGAGTTCGTTGCGATGTCCAACGAGATCGTCCGGAACGGGCATTTTGATCTCACTGCGCAACAGCTCAAAATCATCCTCTACGTGATCAGCAAGATCAAACCGGACGACGACGTCGACACCTGGTATACCATCGAGATCGTCGATCTCTGCAGATGCTGCGGCATCAAACTCACCGGCAGCACCTATTACAACCGTCTGAAAGCTGACCTGAAGAAACTGACCTTCCGCAAATGGTATCCGGTTCCCAACTCTGCGGACGAGTTCAGCCTGTCCTGGCTGGGAGACGTCAAACTCTCCAAAGGCAGCGGAACGGTCACCATCATTTTCAATCCCTTCATGGGCCCGTACCTGTTCCGGCTGAAGGAAAACTATACGCAGTACGAACTGCTGCGGGTTCTTACCTTCGAAAGCAAGTACTCCATCCGGCTGTACATGCTCCTGAAATCCTACATCTACCTGGACAAGCTGAAAAAGAATATTCCGCAGCAGGTAACGCTGGATCTGGACTGGCTCCGGAGATCCTTCGTCCCGAAAGGATACGAGGACTGGCGGGACTTCTCCAAGCGGATCCTGTACGTGGGAATCGACGAGATCAACGAGAAATCGGACGAGTTCCACATCGAAATGGACACGGTCAAGGACCGGAAGACCAACAAGATCGAAAAAGTGAAATTCGTGCTGACGGCCGCCAGTACGGAACAGACGGACAAGGCCCGGAAAATCCGGAAGGAAAAACTCACAGAGGAATGATACTTCCCTGCCCCCCTCGCGGGGGCTTTTCCTTTCTCTGCAAAAAAGGAATATATCCGTGGACCACCATTATACAGCAAAACGGAGGAATACGGAAATGAAAAGAAAAATCCTGGCTGTCTTTATGTCCCTGATGCTGCTTCTGTCCGCCGGACTGGCGCAGGCGGCGGCTCCGGAGATTCCCGGAACCTGGTATGTGACCCAGCTGGTATCCGGCGGCGTCGCTTACAATCTGGCGGATCTGAGCATTTCGATGATCGTTGAACTGAACGATGACGGTTCCGGCCTGATCCGGGTCAGCGACGGGGAAAGTGCGGAGGAAAGTCCCGCCGCATGGATCGAAAAAGAAGAAGGCGCTTATTCCTTTATGGAAAGCGCCACGCAGGTCGAGGTTCCCCTCCGTGCGGAAGAGGATTATCTGGTTCTCGGGGACGAAAACGATTACTATATTCTCCGCAGGGAACCCGGAACGCCCGTAACGTTCGCGGAAACCGTGGCGGCGGCGGACGCCGCTGATTTTAACGGGGAGTACGCGGCGGAGTACATGAGCGGCAGCGGGTTTACGATTGCAGTTTCCTCTGCCATGGATGAAATGAGTCTGCTGGGCGCGGCGGATACCGGAATCGTCATTCAGGACGGAAAGGTCAGATTCTTCGGCGCGGAAGAAGCGGAGTTCACGTTTGATCCGGAAACCGGAACGCTTTACCTGGACGCTTCGGCCGAAGAAGAGAGCATCCGCATCTTCCGCCTGGCGGACGGCGGAATCGCTGCGAACTGGTACGGGATGACGTTCTACGCGGTTCCGGTGGAATAAGACTGTTCCGCAATTTATTTCAGCCTGCCCTCTCCGGGCAGGTTTTTTAGCGCTTTCCGTGCCGGATCCGCTGCCATCCGCCGTACATGTCTGTCTGCCGGAAGCATTTCTCGCATACGCCGAAGGGATGGGTCGCGGGCAGACGGCGTCCGCACTGCCGGCAACGGCGGAGGTATTCGTCCTTGTGTTCTTTCAGGAACTGGTTGATGGCCTTGCACAGCTCCAGCTTTTCATCCATCCGGTCTTCTTCGATCCCGATCTGCCGGAGCAGCTGGTGGCGGATGTCCAGTTCCTTGTATCTGGATTCGCAGTCTTCCAGGGTTCCGGTGCCGGAAGGGGGCTCGGGAAGAGGCTGATTTGTGATAATACTCCTGCAGCAGGACAGCCAGTAGAGGATCAGGCTCTCGTCCTTCACGTCCACCGGGCAGGTAATCAGCCTGAATAGCAGACTTCGGTCTGTTTTCTTTGAATATGGCTTGATATAGGAGTACAGCAGCAGCGGATCCGACATATCGACCCGGGCAAATGCCTCGTTTTTCGGCAGATGATTCCATTCGTTCATCAGTTTGTCCAGAGGATACGGCGAAGACAGCGTTTCCTCCGGGAAAGGGATCGTCAGCTTTTTCTTCTGTTTCTCTTCGCAGCTGAGCGCGTCCCGGATCCGCCACTCTTCCGCCATGGTCAGGACGTAGCCTTCCGGATATATTCCGTAGCGTCCGGCTCTTCCCGCAATCTGCTTGATTTCCCCGCTGTTCAGCGACCGGCGGCTTTTTCCGTCATATTTGGATGTTTCGCAGAAAATGATCCGGCGGATCGGAAGGGAGATGCCCATCCCGATGGCGTCGGTTGCCACGACCACCGTGGTTTCCCCGGAGGCGAAGCGCCGCACCTCTTCCCTGCGGGAGACCGGAGGCAGGGCTCCGTAGATTACGCTGGCGTGGATGTTGTTGTTCTCCAGTTCCGCGGAAACCGCCAGGACGGCTTTCCGGGAGAAAACGATCAGAGCGTCTCCGGGCTGGGCGTCCGTGGTTTTCCGGAAAAGCCCGCCGTAACGGAGCGGGGCCAGACGCGCATGCTCCACAACAGTATACGGCGCGCTGAAGCTTTCCAGCATCCGGCAGATGAGTTCCCGGGCTTCGGGGGCGAGGCATATGTGGATTTCATCAGCGTTCAGGCAGTAGATGGCCCGGAACCATTTATCCCCGCGGAAAGGATCCGTAACCATCTGCGCCTCGTCAATCACCGCGACCTCGTAGTGCGCGGAATAATTGGCCAGTTCAATGGTGGACGCGGTATGTGCGGCGCCTTCCTCCCGGATGCACTCCTCGCCGGTCAGCAGATCGCAGGGCGTTTCGTCCCGGTTGAGTTTGTCGTACATTTCCAGCGCCAGGAGACGCAGCGGTCCGAGATATACGCCGCTTTTCGCTTTTTCCAGCGCCTGGATCGCCTGATAAGTCTTGCCGCTGTTGGTCGGACCGATATGCAGCACAAATCTGCGGGACATTTCCTCAGCCTGTCTCCGCAGTTTCTCGATATCGAAAGTGATCAGGTACTCCCGGATCTGAGCCTGCTCGATAGCCAGTTGCTGGGTCTGGGTGGCCTTCCGTTCGATGGCGGCGGCAACCTTGGGATGGGACAGCCCCCTGTCGACCTGCGCCTGCGTCCAGAGACGGACAGATGAACCGTTTCGTTTGGAGGCGCGGCTGTGCGTCGCTTCGGGGAAATACAGATCGATACTGGACCGCGGAATGCCGTACGCAGACTGAATCATGGACGCGGTATACAGCTTTTCCCGGCGCTGCGGGATCTTGCGGGGTTTTCTTCCTTTTTGCGGCATGCAGGGACACCTCCTTTCATATATGGGGATGCACGGAACACAGTATAGCAGGATCGGAACGAATATGCTATGACCCGGAATTCCGGGACGGATGCCCGCGCAGAAAAAGACCGGGTATGCGCCCGGTCAGAGTGGTTAGCCGGCTTCTGAAGCGGCGGCAAGCAGTTTCAGGATATACTGCCTGTAATCGTCTCCCAGGGGAAGGTCAAAATCTGCAGTCAGTTCACGCCGCAGGGTGGTGACCTTCTCGTTTTTTACGGGGTTGAATCCTTCTTTTACGACATCGCGGAAGGCGACCCCGACGCCGCGTTTCTGCCAGTTCGGGAGATCGTTATAATTGATTCCTTTGGAAAACAGCAATTCGTTCTTGTCCGGAACGCTCATTCCTTCCAGCAGCGAGGTGGCCTTCAGCGCGCTGACGCCTTCCTTCCGGAGCGCCCAGTAACAGTGTGCGTTCAGGGAATTCCTGTGCGAGTCCTCCTGCCGCCAGATAAAATAATCGGCGACGCGGTCCGTACCCGGCAGAGGAACGACCCGGCAGTCGAAGGTCGCGATCCGGCCGAGCGCCAGAGAGAAGGCGGCGCTGGCTTCGCCGGCCAGCGTTGTGTTGATTTTACGCACTTTCCGTCCGAAAGTGTTGTCATTCGGGTGGAACAGCAGGGAAATCTCATCGCTTTCGGTATATCCGTAGATGATCCGGAATCCGGCGTTCATAAGCGCCTTCACCGTTTCGATCATCAGGTCCCGGAAACGGATGTCGAACGGCGCTTCAAACCGGCAGATCTCCTTGGTCAGACGGGTGAAGGACCGGCCGTCCAGCCGGGCGGCAATATACAGATCAGGCAGGATGTACTGATCCAGAGATTCCTCGTAGATCCGCATTTCTTTATCAAAATCATCAAACTTCACCGGGATCACCTTCTTTCTTTTCTTCCCCCATCCAGGGTTCGACCACAAAACGGTCTCCATCGATTCGTACATAGTAAAGCTCGTCATACCCTTCATCCGGGGCGGGTAATTCCAGTATTCTGTGCGTCGCGGCCAGCGCGGAAACCGGGAGCCGGGCCTTCCCTTCTCTCAGGCTGTTCCGTTCTTTGCACGCGGAAATGGAGGACTGGAAATAGTAGCCGATCACGCGGTAGCCGTGCTCTTTTGCTGCGGGAATGTACCTCATCCGGTCCGCCCGTGTCGGGTTGGTATTGTCCACAACGAAAGATTTTCCGTAAGCAAAGCAGTCTTCCATCAGCAGCCTTTCCCTGTTCCGGGTATGGAGCGTATCCAGATTCACATGGACAAGATCAGGGAATCTCTGCAGACAGAAAGTGCTCTTTCCGCTGGCCTGCAGGCCGGTAAACAGAATGCATCTTTTGTCCATGTTCATTCCTCCCGGCAGTTTACAGACAGGATATCGTCAATGGATACAGACAGGATGCAAGCGAGCGCCGCAAGGTTTTCAATATTGGGAAGGGTTTCGCCCCGCTGCCATTTGTAAATCGCCTGAGGCGTGGCAATGCCGAGCATGCGCTGCAGATCGCGGACAGAGATGCCGCGTTCCTCCCGGAGAGAAGAAATGTTCTTTCCGGTGAGCTTCATATCGACAACAGAAACAAGCATGGGGTTATCCCCCTCCTTTCAGGCGCTGAAAGCGCGATAAGTTCAAGAGTGGTCTGAGTGGTCCGGATCGAACGGACGACCTCGGCAACCCGAATGCCGCGTGCTGCCATCTGCACCACACCCAGACATGGTACTGCCGGCCTGATTCGAACAGGCAACCGCCGGCTTATAAGGCCGGAACTCTGACCGTTGAGTTACGGCAGCAAAAGAAAACCGCCCATTCGCAGCGGAATGGGCGGAAAACAGAGAGTATCTCCCTGTCTATATCACCGGAGCCGGATTGCTCCAGATGACGCCGTTGTTCCGTGCGAAAACACAATTGCATGCATATTCCGAATGCATACCTTGCGGTTCATAACCGGATATCAGTCTCAGCGCTGAGAATACAGGCATCATCTGGCAGGACTCCTTTCTTTCATATTCGCCTGATTCTAGCACATGGGAAAGGACTTGTCATTAGCTTTCCAGGATACAACTGCATTCTACCGGAACAGATGACGCATTAATCTGCCATCTTCCTGGAATCGGTTACTATTCACAGTTTTTCAGGAGTAGGAAAAAGGAACGTCGTGATTCTCCGTCACGACGTTCTGATTCTTATTGGCTTGCCTGGCACTGGTTTTCAACGTAAACCGTGTTCTTTTTCACATGCGCAATGCTGATTATTGGAATATTGCATCAATCAGCTTTCCATTCACCGCATTGAACACCGCCCAGCTGTCAAAGCCTTTTTTCTCGCCGGATTCATC
>JAEEGL015347839.1_pt1 | contig 21196 bp, 16 predicted proteins | sample 9134231 | NCBI WGS metagenome assembly JAEEGL01 (sample SAMN16246548, study PRJNA631951) | gut metagenome | biome: gut microbiome; feature: rumen; material: fiber-attached | host: Bos | place: Iran: Karaj | collected 2018-10 | reverse complement strand
TAATTTAGACAAACAAAACAGGCCAATTAGGACTATAAAACACCAGCGAGACAAACAAATAAAAATTGTCTATCTCGCTGGTATTAAATGATTTAGGCTAAATAAAGCCTACTAATACTCATCCTCGTTGAACAGGAAGTCTTCTTTGGTGGGATAGTCGGGCCAGATATCTTCGATGCTTTCATAGACATCGCCCTCGTCTTCAATTTCCTGCAGGTTTTCGAGCACCTCGAGGGGTGATCCCGACCTGATGGCGTAGTCAATAAGTTCGTCCTTGGTAGCGGGCCAAGGTGCGTCTTCGAGCTTTGAAGCCAGTTCAAGTGTCCAATACATAGTGTTAAAATTTTGCGATTTTAAAATGAATGCGCGAAATTACAACAAATATTTCTTATTTGTTTACTTTTTTCCAAATTTTTTCTCTCACTCCGTCAATAAAGTTCAATTTTCTTGCGAGGACATATAAATAGTCGGAAAGTCGGTTGATGTAGTGTGTCACTTCGGTGTCGAGTTCGGTTGATTCCCCGAGGAAGAAAATCCTTCGCTCGGCCCTTCTGCATACGGTCCGGCATACGTGTGCCAGTGCCGCCTCGTGGCTTCCTCCTGGCAAAATGAACGCGGTTTGCGGCGGTATGCTTGCGTTGATGAGGTCTATTTGCTCCTCGAGGATGTCGGTTTCCTCTGCTGACAGCGTGTAGGAAGGTGCGAGCGGTGTCTTGGTCTTGTCGGTGGCGAGGTATGAGCACACGGTGAAGAGGTTTCGCTGTGTCCTGATGATGAGCTCCTTGTCCTCGCCGTCTTTCATCCACGAAGCGAGCATTCCGAGGTGTGCGCTCAGCTCATCGACGGTGCCGTAGGCCTCGATGCGTGCGTTTGTTTTCTTTACTTTCACTCCGCCCACGAGGCTTGTCACGCCGTCGTCGCCTGTCTTCGTATAAACTCTTGTAATAGCCATAGCTTTAAGGTATTATAAAAATGAATGAATATTGTTTGTTCAGAAGTTGACAATGTAGTTTTGCTTGCTCCGCCTGTTGTCGAAGAAGATGATTCCGCAATGGTAGAGGTCGAACGTGGTGATGCACTCGGGGTTGCTGGTCAGCCCCTGCCATGTCCGCCTGTTGTTGCCGTTTGCGTGAATGCCTTCCACGACCATTGCCAAAGGCCGGTCTTTGGCGCCGATTAGCCGTTGGAGCATGTCGTGCCCTCCCGTCCCGTTGAGGTTGATGCAGGCCAGTGTGTCGGCGTTTGCCGTCTCGCCCGCCTTTCCCCACGTTGCCTTCCGGCATCCTTTTCTCATGTATTCCCCGTAAGCGTCGGAGGCAGGGCTATGCAGAAGTATGTGCCTGGGTTGCAGGAAGTTGGCGAGCCGGAAGTAGAGCCTTGCCATTTTCTGCTGCTCCCACGAGAGGGCTTTCTCTTTTTCGGCCATGTCGATGTAGGCATAGTAGGGCAGGTGCTGGTTGACCACTTCCGTGGCGAACCAAAAGGCCCACGGCGATTGAATGCCGAATCCCCTGCACCGGTGGCATCTGGTAAGCCAAATCCAAGTTCTCTTCAGGTTCCACATGGAGTGTTGTGGCAGGTGTGTTTTCCTGCCCGGTGTGCCTGCGCTTATTCCTTGTTGCCTTCTTTGTAGATGACGTTGTTGGCCCCGCTTGTGATGTAGAGGGCCTCGGGGTGCTCCTTGATGAACGAGTCGATGTGCCTCACCCGTTTGTCTTCGAGTATTTCGTCCACGGCAATGAGGATTCCCGTTTCCTCCACTTCGCCGAACCCCTCGTTGATGGCCGTTCCGAAGAGTTTCATGGTTGGCGAGAGGCTCATGTAGGCGTTGACCAGTGGCGGAATGTTGTATCCCAGCGCCCTCACCTCGCGGTTGAGGATTCTGTAGTCCTCCTTGAAGTTCTTTCCGCAGAACAGTTTCTCCAGCTCCTTGGGGTCTTCCTCAATGGTGAGCGGGTGCATGGGCGTGATGAGGTTTTCCTTGTCGTCGAAATGTTTTTTCAGGAAGTATAGAATCATGTCGCGCCCTCTCCTGACGTATGAGGGGTACATGGTCATTTTCCCGAAGAAATACTTCACGTTCGGGAAGATGACGGTGAGCGCCCCGAGCCCGTCCCAGAGGTTGTCGAGTGCGAAGATGCTCTGTGAGTTCCGTTGCACGTTCTGGTACTCGAGCGACACGAACGACCGTCCCAGCTCCACGGTGTAGGGCATGTATTCTCTAAGGAATTTCTCTGAGAAGTGGAACATGTGGCTGGTGGCCAGTATGGGCTGCCCGTTGCCGTCGAGCTCCCAGTTCTTGCCGAGCAGGTATCGGTATCCTCCGATGATTTCCTCTGCCTCGGGGTTCCACACGATGAGCTGCTTGTAGCAATTCCGGCAGGTGTCGAACTCGTCGATGTCGGCCTCTTTTCCTGTTCCACCCCCCGCCTGCCGGAACGCTATTTCCCTCAGGCGTCCTATCTCAAGCATGACGTTGGGCGCGTTGTGTGCCGTCACGACGTAGATTTCGTTGTGGCTTTTATTGGTCATTCTCAGTTGCCGTTCGGCCGTGAGCTCGCTTTTTAGCAACTGTTTGTCGATGGGGTTAATGATTGGTTGTTCCATGTTCAGAGTTGGTACACCTGCTCTTTCACCCATTGTGCCCATTGTGCTGGAGACTTCGACTTGTCGAAGGTCTGCCAGGGAATGGGCTTGCCGATGGTGACGTTGAACGTCTTGCCGACGTTCTTGTACATCTCGTCCACGAGGAAGAGCATGGCAATATTTACTTTTTTGATGTGTTTGTCGCAGAAGTTTGACAGTCGGTAGAACTTTTCCGAGTTCTGCCCCCCGAAGTGTATGGGCACCACGTCGCGCTGGTATTCCACGCTCTTTGAGAGGAACGTTTTCTTCCATTCCAGGTCCTCCACCTTCCCGTTTCTTTTCCTTGAGCACAGTCCGGCGGGGAACATGAGCATGTGGTTGTCGCTTTTGAATCCGGCTTCCACCATTGCCGGGAATTGCCGGCTTTGGTTGCCCGTCTTGTTGATGGGGATGCAGAGCGGTGCCAGGCCTGGAAGGTTCATCAAGAGGTCGTTCACCAAGTATCGGAAACGGCTGTCGTAGTGCCTTCCGATGATGCTTCCCAGGGCCACGCCGTCGATGCCGCCCAGGGGGTGGTTCGACACGAAGGTGTAGAGCCGCCCGTCGTCTTTGTCGGGCAGGTTCTCGGCCCCGTGCACGCGCAGGTCCATCTTCAGGTATTCCACGCAAGCCTCGAGCCATGGCGTTCCCGTCAGCTCGCGGCTCTCCCATAGGAAGGCGTTCACCTGGTCTTCGTGCACGACGTGCTTGAGCCACTTCACCGCCGGCCTCGGCACCCACCGCGCCTTGGCACCCATCTTGTCGCGGAGCACCTTGTCAATGTCAATGGTTTTTTCGGTTATGTTGTTCATGACATGCCAAATAACGTGCAAATATACATATTTTTTCTGAAAAACATTACTTTCTCAAAGAAAAATCTGAAATATTTTGATTTTCTGATATGAAACCGTTGTCTCTCCCCACCAGTTGTCCTCTGCTCAGCGGTTTTTTCCAAGGAGAGGGGTCCCCTAGTTTTACCATCGCATGTAGGGACGCGATGTATCGCGTCCGCACCTTTATGGACAAAAAAAGGAGGTTTGGGAGACGTAAAATGTCGGTGATGATGAAAAAATAAGGTCGGAAGTTGCGCATTTGAGAAACAATATGTATCTTTGCATCGAAAATCTTAAAAATGGAGCAGGTCGTTTTTGAACTTGAATTATTGGAGGAAGCGCGCGACTTCTTGAAATCCCTGACTAAGGAAGTCAGGGTGAAAATCGGCTATAACATCCGCCGCGTCCAAAAGGGAGAACGTGACAAAGAACTGTTCAAGAAACTTGAAGGCACGGAAATTTGGGAGTTTCGCACACTTTTCAACAAGACTTACTATCGGTTATTTGCCTTTTGGGATAAGGACATTAACACTTTGGTCGTAGCCACCCATGGCATTGTAAAGAAATCGCCCAAGACCCCGCCCAATGAGATTGCGAAAGCAGAACATATTAGGAAAGTATATTTTGAGAATAAAAAATCATGAAACAGGTAGGAGACATGAAGCTTTACGGCTTTGAAGAATTGTTGGATGAAGATTTAGGCCCCGTCGGAACGCCTGAGCGTGACGAATTTGAACGTAGTGTTGACGAAGCCGTCCATGCCTACCACGTTGGCGTGGCCATCAGACAGGCGCGTGAGGCACAACAGCTCACCCAGGCCCAGTTGGGCGAACGGATGGGTGTGCAACGGGCTCAGGTGTGCAGGCTTGAAAGCGGGAAAAGCATCACGCTGAAATCTATGATGCGGGCATTCCGCGCATTGGGCGTGCAGGTGACGCTCGACATGAAAGGCATTGGGCAGGTGGCACTCTGACGACATCTTTTTGTTTTCCCTAAGGAGACGCGGAGAAAAGGAGTGAGGGTTATTGCAAAGACTCCTTGACTCCCTTGCTCCTTAGAATTTTTTCATTTTTTTCTAAGGAGGGCTCCTTGGAATAATAATTCCGTAGATGAATTTTGTCAAGATTTTTCATGGAAATTTGGGAACCCGGAAAGGCTTGACGGCAAATTTCGAGGAGAGAATTGGCAAATTGAGGGGAGGAATTTGCCAATTCTCTCCCCTTTATTTGCGGTCAAACTTTACAGGATTTGTAAGTTATTGATATTCAGCGGCTTATAAAATAGGTGGGAATCGGGCGGATTTTGTCAAATATTTTTACCGTTTTTTACCCTTTTGCTATCCATCTTTTTTCAAGGGAAAGAGATGTCGCCATATTTTAAAAGATAGGTGTCGTATTGCGTCTCGAAGGGGCGGAAGGGTGGGGGAACGGTTGCCGGCGGCGCGAACATTCGGCGCACCACTTCGGGCATGTCGCCGGCCTTGACGAGATAGCTTCGGAAGGTGGCCGATACGGGTGGGTCGCCCTTCTGCCAGCCGGGGAAGCGGGTTTTTGCGAATTTCGGTCCTTGTCCGCTGACGGCGGCATTGACGGTGAGCACGATGCCGCGGTCGGTCTGCTCGAAATTCAACGACAGGGAGTCGCCCGTTATCAAGATGCCGTTGCCGTCGTTGTCGGAGAGGAATGCGGCGTCGATGCCGCTATGGTTGCCCTCGAAGTAGAGGTCGTCGCGGTGCTTGGCCCAGAAGCCGTAGCGGTTGGCCTGATGCCGGCCGGGATAGCTGGCAAAGGGCCCGTAGCCAATCCATTGCACACGGTCGATGGCGGGGTCGAGGAGCCATGCCAGGCCCAGCTCGGCACGGAAAACGTCGGCGGTGTCGGGAGTCAGGGTGAAGGTCTGCTCGTCACCGTCGGAATGTGGGAGGATTTGAACATCGGCCTGCACCTGGGTGTTTTCGAGCGGAAGGAGGTACTTTTGCGGCAGGCGGTCCTTTTGCGTGAGGCGCTCGGCCATGGTGGGCTTGCGGCCGGTGCGGATGGCCGTGGCTTTCACCATCTGGAGGCCGTCGCCGTTTCCCGTCCAGGCTATTTTCGGCTTGCTCAGAACGAATGATTGCCGGAGGAAGGTGTGCCCCTGGGCGTCTGAGATGTCGAAATGAAGGAGGCAGAGCCCGTCGTGCTTCGGCAGGTTCAAGCTATAGGGCACCGTGGCACGGGGCTTGCACTCGGGGCTGAAGTCGCCCTGCATCACGGTGTCGCGGTTGTTGGTCAGCGTCCAGTGGAACGAAATGTTGTCCTTCAGGTCGAGGAAGTCGTAGCGGTTGTTGATGGTCATGCTGGCGGCGGTGCCGTCGTAACGTAGTGAACCGACGAAGGCGCGGGCGTAGTTGTGTTGCAACTCGTAATAGTTGGGCAGGGGCGTGCGGTCGGCATAGAGCAGTCCGTCGGTGCCCTTGTTGCCGTACATCTCGAAGCCGCCGTCGGGCGAGGTGAAGACGCGTTCCTCGTAGCCGTAGCGGCCGTTGAGCGCTTCGCGGAACGGCATGCCCTGGTCGGCCCACTCCCATACGGCACCTCCGGCGATGCCCGGTGTGTGCTCAATGATTTCCCATTGCCGGTCGTGGTCTTCGAACGAAATGCCCAGCGTGTGGCAATATTCGGTAAATACGACGGGCCGGTCCAGGTGCTGGTAGAATCCGCCTATTTGCCCTGTCGTAGGATAATGGGGCGTGTAAACGGGCGCGGCCGAGGGGAAGGGTGAGCCGCCCTGTTCCGAAGGCTCCACGAGGTTTTTCTCCCAAAAGCGGCGGAAATAGGAGCCCACCTGCGGGAAGCAATAGGGCCGCGAGGGGTCGAGCTCTCCCACGTAGGAGCCCACCTCTATGCAGCTCTGGGTCAGCGGGTTCTCGTTTCCCACGCTCCACATAATCACCGAGGGGTGAAGCTTGTCGCGTTGCACCGTGGCCAGTGCCCGCGCCATGAGAATTTCCTTGTAGGTGGTGTCCGACAGGTGTTTGTCGCCGAAGCCAAAGGGAACCTCGTCAACAATGTAGAAGCCCAGGGAGTCGGCAAGTTCGAAGAACCGCGGCTCGCGAGGGTAATGCGACAAACGCAGGAAATTCACCGACGCCTCCTTCATCATGTGCATGTCCTTGAGCGTCAGGTCGTCGGAAATGACTTTCACCGTCCGCGGGTCGGTGCTATGGACGTTTACTCCACGAAGTTTCACGGGTTTTCCGTTCACCTTCAGCACATTGCCGTCTATTGACACCTCGCGGATGCCGATTTTTCGGGTGACGGTCTGCACTGTCCGGCCCTTTTCCTTCACATGCACCCGTAGCGTGTAGAGGTAAGGGGTTTCGGCGGTCCATAGCCTGGGGTTGGCGATTTTTTCGCCGGTGGACACCACATTTCCCTGTGCGTCAAGGATTTCGTAGCTGGTGGAGGTCTTCGGCGTGGCATTGGCAATTTCTGTCTTGACCGTCACCGTGCCGTCCATGCGCGTCGTCACCGTGAGGTCGGCGAGGTGGGTTCGGGGAACGCTTAGCAACGTGACGTCGCGGAAGATGCCCATGGGTGCCCAGTCGTCGAAGCAATCGAACTCGTAGCCTTTGAATTGCGAGTAAACGCGCATGGCCAGTTGTTGCGGCTCGCCTTTGAACGCCCGTTTTGTGAGGAAGGGGGTCAGGTCGAACTGGTGCGAGTTGTATGCCGACTCCCATTTCCCGACGTATTGGTCGTTGAGCCAGAGGTCGTAGCCTCGCAACACGCCGTCGAAACGGATGAAGACCAGCTGGCCCTTCCAAGTCTCAGGAATGGTGAATGATGTGCGATAAAAGCCTGTCAGTGAGTCGGGATAGTCGTAAGCGGGCTTGCTGAAAGGGCAAGCCTTTTCCGCCGGTGCGCCTGCTCCCGGGCTTTCCCAGCAACCCGGCACGGCAATTCGTCCCCACGTTTCATCGGCTGGCGGCACCGCCAGGTCGTTCGTGATTCCTTTTGTCACCTTCAACAACCATTCGCCGTGGAGGGTTTGCGCTTCGCTAAATGATAAATGAAAAATGAGAAATGATAAAGCGAGGAGGAAGTTTTTCGCTTTGCTAAAGGATAAATGAAAAGTGATAAAGGATAAAGCGAGCGGACATTTTTGCGCTTCGCTAAAAGATAAATGACAAGTGGAAAATGATAAGGTTGGCGGAGTTTTTTTCATGTTATTCGGGTTTTTCGGGGAGATATCCTCTTTTCCCAAAAGGGGGGAGAGAATTGGCCGCGCGACACCCCTTCCCTCGGGAGGGGAAGGGGTGGGCTTTTATTACTCTATCTTCTTGTAAACCAAGTCAATCTTTTTATATTGATGGTCGTCGTTCCAATGCTCAAAGAGGCCGAGGGGACTTTCCAACGGCTTCCCCTCCTGCTTGTATTGCGTGCCGCTGGGCGCATTGGGCAGGCTGGCCGCTTCGCGCAGGTATTCGTCACAATAGTTCAGACTTCCGAACTCCGGCCACTCGCCAATGATGATGTCCATGCCCACGGCATCGCAGGCCACTTCGTCCTGTGCCACGATGAGCGAGCAAGCCCAGTCGCCGTTGAAAGGTTCCTTCATCCACTTGGGATTGGGTGCGCCGTTCACATCGCGCGAGCCGTAGGTGCCGTCGATGATGTAGAGCAACGCCTTCTGTCCCATGTCCTTATGGCTCATCCAGTCCACGAAAGTCTTGTAGCAGGGAGTGCCGTGCCGCTTGTCCTGGCTCACGTTGTTGTGCGCATTTTGCCGCCATAGCAGGTTGATGTCGGTGGCGCCGTACCAGTTCTTGGCGGTCAGCGTGACGCCGGGGCCGGAGTGCGTCTTGAGCAGGGCCGAGTTGATGAGGTAGTCGGCATCGACCACGCACTTGGCCAGTCCGCGCGCCATCTTGCCGTTATCTACCGAATAAACAATCTGTTCGGGGTAATATTCGCATTTTTCGCGCCCGTCGCCGCCGATGTTGTCAATCATGCGCACCAGTGGGAACTCGCGGTGCACCTTGTTATAAATGCTGTCGGTGATGGCGCGGCTGGGCTCGCAAAGAATGATGTCCTGCTGTCGCACGCCGCCGTCGCGCACCAGTGAGCGCACCAGGGCCAGCGTGACGAAGGGCGACGAGTTGAGCTCTATCGTGTCGCGATGTGTAATGGCGTTGTTCATGTTCAGTTTCACGGCAATGCTTTCCCCCTTCTTATAGCCGCGGTTGCCGCGCCCGTGGGTTTTGTTGAAGTGCCTGAACAGGGCCTGCCACGCCTTTCGCGTCGTCTTTTCGCCCGTGAGCATCGTCACCGCCTCGCGTATCATGGCATCGGCTTTCTGCTGGTCGTTCCAGCGGTCTTCCACCCACAGGCCGTTGTGCCCGTCCCATTTTGCCACGCCCGGCGCGTGAACCCAGGCCACTCGTCCGGGATGAATGCCGCGCCCCTCGCCAACGGGCTGGTTGGGACCTGCGAAGAGCTTCGGCCTCTGGGCGTTGAACTCGCCGAAGAACATGCGGTCGCGGTTCACCGGTTCGCCGAGCAGTTGGATGGTGGTGGAAGGTCCCAGGTCGGGGTCTTTCCACGCCCTCAGCTGCCATACCAGCTTGCCCGTCTTGTCTATTTCAATGGCCTGCACGGGGGCGTTTGCCGTGTCCATCGGCTCCTTGTTCCATTCGTTGTACCAGTTGTTGATGAGGTGCCCGCCATTTTTCAGGCGCACCGTTTTCTGCGGTTGCGTCACCCCGTAGTCCGTGGTGTTCAGCTCCCAGACGGTCTGCCCCTGGCGGTTGATTTCCTGAATCTTACCTTTTCGCCCCGTGATGAGCAGGTTGCCGGTCTTGGCCATTTCCTGCACGCTCCATGGCAGGAAGCCTTCCCAGCGGTCCACCTCGCGGCCCTCGCTCGTAAATTCGTGAATGCAGCCCATGGCCATGTTTGCCACCAACAGGGTGCCGCGGCTGGAGAGGCGCGCATTGCGGAACTGCCCGTGTACGGAGCCTTTTTCGTTGGTGGGCAACTCAAACTCGCGCACAATCCGGCACTCGGGAATTTTCATCACCACCGCCTTCGCCGGCCGCCCGTTTTGCACAAACACCACATGCTCCCTGCCGATGGGCTGGATGGTGTGGATTTCCGTTCCCTCGGGGGCGGCATAGCTCCACAAGGTCTCGCTGGCCTGCGTCACCTCGGCCACTCCGTACTGGTGGGCCACCAGAATGTGGCCGTCGGACATGAGCACGGCATCGCTGATTTCGCCGCGCTTCAGCCGGTCGTCGTAGCTCCACGTCACCTGCCCGTCTTTCACCATGAACATGCGCCGCTGCTTGCTTTGGCCGGCATAGAAGAAGTCGTGGCGGGCCAGCGCCTCGTCCACTTTTTCCTGGGCAGTAAGCGGAAGAACGGCGCAGGCAAGGGCTGCCATGAAGACAATACGTTTCCTCATTTCACTTTTCATTTTTTGTTTTGTTATTTCGTAGATTGCTTGTTTCGTAAGATAGGTTGTTCGGTTGTTTGGCCATTCTCCAAACGACCAAACAACCGATTTTCTTCGTTTCCAGTTGCAAAGATAAGGAGAAAATCCGAAACCAGGGTTCAAAAACCGGGAAAAATAACGATGATTCTTTTATTTCCAACCGTTCGGCCTGTGATACCCCCCTTTTGCCTTTAATACCTATTTAAAATAATTAAGCATGGCAGGTCCAGTTTTCTCTACTTTGCGGGGGATAGCGGACGGGATAAAAATTGGTAAAAAATCTTGACAAAACACCCCGTTTTGCGGGTGGTTTCATAAGTCCTTGGAAATCAATGGTTTGTAAATAAGCGTTGGTTTGCCCGCAAATTTCAGGGAGAAATCTTGAAGATTGAGGGGAGAGATCTTGAAGATTTCTCCCCGAGATTTGCGGTCAAACCTTTTTGAGAGAGCAAATATCTTTGAAAAATCTTGACAAAAATTGCCGACACTCTCTTGTCCATCAAAAAGACTGGTTTGGAATAAATGGGAACGGTTTTTATCCGTCATAGAGGAGACGATTATTGCGCGTTTTGGGGAGGATTTAATTCTCTCCCGTCGCTTGTTTCATCCCTTCCAAAAACTGTTGTTGGAGTTGTTGGGCGAGGGGGTTGTCGGGGTTGATTTTCAGGGCTTTCTCATAGTTTTGGAGCACGTCGAGGTAGTATTTCGGCCCGTTGCGAGTGGGGTCCTGCACGATGCGCACCATGTAGAGGAATCCTCGCAGGGTGCAGACGTCGGAGAGGTCGGCGCCCTTGGTTTTTTCCAGCTGGGCGATGGTCTGTCCGGCCTCTGCCAGCAGGCGTTCGGTGTGAGCGTCGTGAGGGTTCATTACGCAGTAATTGAGGCTTTGCAGGGCGGCCTGGTACTTGGGCTGAATGCTGTCGGGGTACATGGCTTCCATACGCCTTAGACGGGCGATGTCGTCGAGGAGCGAGTGCGTGTCTTGCGCCGACAAAGGCAAAAAGCTGAGAAGTTGGAAAAGTGAAAACGCAAGCAAGAACTTGATGTTTGAAAACGTGAACCGATGATTAAAAATTTGAGATTTCATACGCTTTGTTATTTTTTAGTGAAACAAATATTCCGATGTAGAAAAAACGGTCGCGCGAGGCGGTGACGGGTGTGCCGTCGGCATTATGGCCGAAGATGTTGGTGCGGCCGAGAATGTTGTTGAGCGAAGTATAGACAATGACTTTCGGGCTGGCCAGCAGGGTGACGTTGGCATCGAGGCTGTTGTAGTGGGGCGTGGCGTCAGGGTTCTTGCGCCCGCTGGCATACGTGTTGCTGATGCCTATGATGGTCTTCCCGAAATTGTACTTTGCCGTCACTCTGAGGTTGTGGCGCGAGGCATAGTGGGGCATGCGCGGCGCGGTGTAGTCGAGATAAAGGCGCTCGGCATCGTTGAAGGAATAAGAAACGGTGGTGGTGAGCCGCTTGACGATAGTGTGGTTTTCGAGGAACAGGTCGAAACCGCGGCTTGTGCCGTAGCCTCCGTCGGTGCACGTCTCGCCCTGCATCAGCGGCAGGTGGCGGTATTTCTTGTAATAAGGCTCTATGCGCAACAGGGTGCCCTCCGCGGCGTATTGCATGCTGAGGATGGCATGCGTGGCGGTGGCCTGTGGCAGATGGTTGCCGCGGACGATGAGGTCGTCGTCGGCCGTCTGGCTGTATTGTCCGAGAAGGGCCGAGAATTGCAGGCGCTTGTTGGGAACATAGCTGAGCGTGGTGCGCGGCATTATCAGCCATTCGTGGCCGCAACTCTCGTGCTCTGCCCTGGCCGAAATGTTGAGAAACAGCCGTGGCACCAGGCGCATCTGGGCATCGGCGTGAGCGGCCAGCAGGTGGTAAGCCAGGTTGTAGCGGGCAAAGTCGTAGTGCATGGTGCTGTTGCGGAAATAGCCTTCCGCGCCCACCGACATCTTCAATATTGGGGAAAACACCTTGCGAGCCTCTGCTTTCAAGTGGATTTCACCGCGGAAGTTATAATAGTGGTCGCCCGTTGTCTGGGCATCGTCAACATCCTTGAAGAGGGCCGAGTGGGCGATGCCCGCAAACAGGTTCCAGCCGTGCGCCATGCTGGTTTTTAGCGTGGCGTTGGCGTAGGTGCTGTGCTCCGAGAGCGACAAATGGCGCTCGCCGATGTGTTGTCCCAGCGTGGTGAAGTCATAGCCAACATAGGTTTTCAGCACGCTGGCCGCCGACAGGTCGGCCTTGTATTGCGCCTCGCCCGACAACTTGCTGTAAGGTCGCGTCCAGTCGTAGCGGTCGGGGAAAAGGGCATCGTAGGCGCCCATGCTGGTATAGACGCCGTTGAACGAGAGGCTACTATGGTCGAAGGCCTTTGTGCCGCCCACGTTCCAATCGACCAGCGACGCGCTGATGCCCATCTTGTCGGCCGTGGCCACGTCGGTGGTTTCCATTGGCAGCACTGCCGAGAGCGCCTGCCCAAATTCTCCGCCGTAACCGCCCAACGAGAAGTTGATGCCCTTGAAGAGGAATGGCGAAAAGCGTCCGCGCGAGGCGCTGCCCTGTGCGGCGGTGGTGTAGGGAACCATGACGTGCATGCCGTTGACAAACGTCTGGCACTCGCTGTCATCGCCGCCGCGCACATACAGCTTTCCGTCCTCGCCGACTTTTTGCGTGCCGGGCAATGTTTGCAAGGCGGCCACGATGTCGCCGCACGAGTTGCCCGCCATTACCACGTCGAGGGCATCCATGGTCTTGAAGTTGTCGCTCCGTCCGAAGCTGTAGGTGCTGGCCGTCACCACCACCTCGTCGATGGCCGTCGCCCGTTCGTGCATGCGGACCACCAGTCCGGTGGGCTTCGTGATGGTCGTCACCGTGTCGTCGAAGCCCATCATCATGACGCGGAGTGTCAGCTCCCCCGTCTGGCTGGTTGTAAATTCAAACCTACCGAGCGAGTCGGTCAGACATCCGTCGAGCGTACCAATAATAAAAACATTTGCTCCGGCCAGGGGTTCGCGACCGTCGGTCACCATGCCCTGCACGGTGGTTTGTGCGGCAACGCAAAGGGCTGCCGTCAGCATTGTGATAAGGGTTGCAATTCGATTTTTCATGCCGCAAAGATAGGCATGAAAAACCATCCCGCCAAATTTGCGGGACACACGGCTAAAAACGCTGACAATCAACTATGTCGGCGGACGAATGACTAAGAAAAAGGACCGTTGACTAAGCGATGAACGAGCGGAGTTTGGGCACATAGGTACGCGACACGGGCACCTCCGTAGGGCATGTCCCCAGCTTCAACCGGTAGCCGTTGGAATTGCCCTGTGCCGACGTGATGTTGTTCAGGTTGACCACAAACGAGCGATGGCATTGGAAGATGTTGCCGTAGGGTTGCAGGTCGTCGAGCACCGCCGTCAACGTGGTGTGCAACTCGGCGGTTTGCACCTTTCCGTCTTTCATAAAGCATACCGACACATTGTTCTTTTGCGCCTCTATGTAGAGCAGGTCGTTGATGGGGAGTTGCAAATTGTCGCCCCGCACCGACGTGTCGCGAAGGGTCACCACGACGTCAGCCTGTTCCTCGGTCGTCTTGTCGAGCAGCGTTTCCAACTGGCTCCGCAGGTAGCGGTGGTAGTTCAGGGCCACGGAGAAAACGGTGACGACGATGCCGATAATCAGTGTCCAATAGAGGAACACCAGGCACAGCACGGGCGTGAAGGGCCAGTGGAACACATAAGAGAAAACGAAAAAGTTGACAATGCCTATGAAAAGGACCATGACCAGCACCGCCAGCACCTCTTGCCATACGCGCCAGGTGCCGTCGCCACTAACCATGGAATGTCGGTAGATTGGTTTCATGACAAAGCCGTACAGATAGCAGCAGGCAAGTGTCACGGCGCCGAACAATAGCGACACCAGGAACTTGTTGCCACTATAGTTGCTGAAGCCGAAAGGTTGTAGCAGGAAGAGAATGAGGAACACGATGGTGCTATAGAGAGCACAGTCCCTGAGCCGGCGGCTGTCTTTCGGAAACGGATATTTGCGCGTTAAAAATGACATCGTTGTTTTTATTTTTAGGTCCAAAAGTCCACTTCCCACCCCTTTTTAATTGTCATACGCATACACCAGCCCATATTTTTCGTGGAGCCGGCGGAGGGAGCCGTCGTCCTTCATCTTGGAAATGATGACGTTGACATAAAGCAGCAGGTCCTCCTGCCCCTTGCGCATGAGGATGCCGATTTCACCGTTCGTGAAGGGGGCGTTCAGCAGTGGTGCGGCCAGGCGCTCGTCGTTCTGCACATACCACGGTGCCTCGGTGATTTCGGTAATCATCACGTCGGCCTCTCCCAGGGCCACTTTCTCAGGGATTTCCTCATTCTTAGGATGCACGCTGATGGTGGCGTGCGTGAGGTTCTCGCGGGCAAATTTCTCGTTGAGCCCGCCGGGGTTGACCATTACGCGCACCTCCGGCTTGTCGATGTCGGCCAGCGAGCGGAACCGGCCGGTGTCCTCGGCCCGGCACAGGATGGTCTTGCCGTTGGCCAGGTAGCCCTCGCTCATGAGCATGGTCTCGCGCCGCGCATCGGTGATGGTGATGCCGCCGATGGCCAGGTCGAAGGTCTGCGGCGTGGCCTGCACGTCGTTGGTCAGCGTGGGCCACGAGGTTCCCACGAACTCTATGCCCACGCCCATTCGCTCGGCTATGGTCTGCGCCAGTTCAATGCCGAAGCCCCAGTAGGTGCCGTCGGCCTCGCGATACGACAGCGGACGGTAGTCGCCGGTGGTTCCCACCAGCAGCTTGCCCCGTTGCGCTATGCGGTCGAGGGTGGGCAGCGATATTTCTATCGTTTTGTCGTCTTCGTTCAGCGTACACGAAGTGAACGTGCCGGCACAGGCACACAACAGGAATGCCGTCAGCACGACGGCAAGCCAGGGAGCCGGGCACCGGCGGCGAATGGCCGGAAACAGGGCGGAAAAGTGGAATCTTTTCATAAATCGTTTCGGTTTCTTGTTTTGTCCGCAGGCATTGGCATGTTCCCGATGGTGCGGAGCCTGAAATCATTATGGCCGCAAAGTTACGCTATTTTTTTGAAATAACAACGCATTGCCCTACTTATTTGCCAAAATACGGAGGGATGGTGTTCTTGTCAATCGTAAAGCTCTTGAAAAAGCGGATAATATCACAGATAGAAATTGGTAAAAAATCTTGACAAAACCAGTGATTTTTGTGCGTTTTTGTAAGAGGCTGAATATCAACTACTTGCAAATTGACCGGAGTTTGGCGGCAAATTGCAGCCCTCAATTTGCCAATTCTCTTGCCTCAAAGTGCCAAATCTCTCCCCTCGATTTGCCGTCAAACCCTTCGGGGCAAATCAATTTCTTTGAAAAATATTGACAAATTGGGTGGAAACAAAAAGGCGTCGGCTCCTACGTCCCGGCCAATCGTCGGGAACTGCGCAGGAACCGGCGCCTTCGAGTGTCGTAATGATAGCGGGTTTCAGGGCTTGAGCGTCGGCCATCCGTCTGATGTCCAGCGGATGGGCTGCTGGATGAGCACTGAGGCCCCGTCCTGTGCCACGCTATATCCGTGGCAGATGAAGATGTCCTCGCCGTTCAGGTGGTAGGCGGCGCAATGGCCAGCGGCCTCGTAGGTGGTTTTGTCGCCTTCGAGGAAGAGGTCGCCTCCGCCATGTCGCATGTCGTTTCCGTGGCTGTCGAGATAAGGCCCGTCAACGGTCTTGCTCCGCCCCACGGCCACGCGGTAGTTGCTCTTTGAGCCCTGGCAACAATAGTCCCACGACACGAAGAGGTAGTACCATCCGCCGTGCTTGAAGATGAACGGCGCCTCGATGGCGTTGGGACCGGCGTGGTCGGAGGTGGGATTTTTCGGCGGGTTGGGGTTGATGGGGAGCGCGGCCTTGCTTTTGTCGCTACCCAGGTTGTAGCGGCGTGCGATGGTCTGGGGCCTGGCTCCGCGGGCCACGTGCATGGTGGTGTCGAGGCGCACCAGCTGAATGCCGTCCCAGAAGGAGCCCCATACGAGCCAGGGGTTGTCGTTGTCGTCGATGACGAAGTTGGGGTCGATGGCGTTCCAGTTGTCGCGGTTCTCGCGCGAGGCCACTATGCAGCCTTGGTCGTCCCAAATCGGTGCGGCCAGCCGCCGTGTGGAAAGCAGGCCGATGGCTGAGCCGTTGCGCCCGAAGGTTGAGCAGCTGTAGGCCATCCACCAGCGTCCGTGCCAGTGGATGATGTCGGGCGCCCATACATGTTGCCGGAATCCGGGCACCGAGTCGTGGGCCCATTGCGGGATGACGGTCATGACGGGTTCGGGCATCACGGTCCATGTCTTGCGGTCCTTGGACGTCATCTGCTGGATGCCCATTCCCGTGGAGAAGATATAATAGGTGCTGTCTTCAAAGGCCATAACGGGGTCGTGGACCATGGGCGTAGGCGTGGTGAAGGCCATTCGCCGGAATTGTCGGGGCTGACCCAGTGCCGCCACGGCGGCAAGGAGGGCAAGCAGCGTGATGGAAGTTTTTTTCATGATTTGGGAAAATTATGGGGGTGCGGTTCTACTTCTTCTTTCCCCAATAGGTCTTCGAGCCGTTGATGCCGGCATAGACGATGGTGGCGTGGCGCGGAGTGGCCTCCCAGTCGCATTCGCGTTGCAGGAGCAGTTCTACGCCGTTGGCCGTCAGCGTGTTAGTCTCGGCATTGAAGAACCACTGCCCGCCCTTCCATGGGCCGGAAGTTATCTTGTGGTCGGCGCCGAACACCATGTCGGTGGACGCTTTCTGCTCGCCATATTTATAGGAGAGGTCGATGTGCTCCCATGTGCCAACGATTTCCTCCTCGGTGATGGGCACCTGTGGCACGGCACCGTAGCGCTCGGGCATCACGACTGGCCAGCCGGTGGATGTCCAGCGGATGCTTCGCACATGTCCCAGCATGACGGCGTTGGGCGCATTGCCGCCCGCCGTGGTGGGGAAGCGGCCTTGCGAGGCATAGAACCAGTTGCCGTTGTCATCGCTGAAGACGGCGCAATGGGAGATGCCCACCCAGCCGTAGCCGGTGCTGAACTTATAGGGATGTGTGACGATGGGCAGGGCGTCGCCGCCGTTGTCCGACACGTTGACACCGCTGATGTTTTGGTAAGGTCCGTCAACGTTCTTCGAGCGCACCACGCGGGTGTTATAGGGCACGTCGAGGGCGTCGTAGGCCAGGAAGAGGTAGTAATAACCGTCGCGATAGATGACCTCGGGGGCCTCGGAACCCTGCCAGCGGTCGCCCACCTTGCGGGTGTAGATGCGCTTGCCGTAGGCCTCGGCATTGGCGCTGCCCCACGGGTTGCCAAGCTCCTTCATGGGCTTGCCGGTCTCGGGATTGATTTGCACGATGGGGAAGCCGCTGTGCCAGGAGCCGTAGGCCAGCCAGTGTTCGCCGTTGGGCGTAATGATGTATGAGGGGTCGATGGCGTTCCACTTGTAGTAGCACTGTTGCCAATAGGCGCCGTTGTCTGACGTTACCGTGGTCTTGTAGTTCAGGTCCTTGTCGGAGTAGTTGGTGATGACGTAGCCCTTGTCTTCCCAGCTGTTGACATTGGCGGGGTTGGAGGTTTCCATCAGTCCGATGAATGCGCGCTCGCCCCAGGAGTAAGCGCCGTTGATGGTTCCGTCGATGGTGATGACGTAGTACATGCGGTAGAGGCCGTTCCTGACCTTGCGGGCGCAAGGAGCCCAGAAGCCGCACTTGTTGAAGTCGGTGGTGGAGGCGCCCAGGCCCATGGCGGCACGAATCTCGTTGAGCTTCGTCTTCACCCATGAGGGCAGCGATTGCATGGTTGCGCCGAGGTATTCCCAGTCAACAAGGTTCTTCGAGCGGCGGCAATGGAAGTGCCCGTGGCCCGCCTGGGGGTTGCCAAAGCCGGCATCGGTGCAATACATGTAGTAATAGCCGTCCTCGGCAAGCATCACCGAGGGGTCGTGAACGTTGGCCAGGTTCCACCTGTTGCGGTTGGCCCATGTGCTGATGTTGCGGTAGTCGTCGGCATAATCGGGTGCCACATAGCTGGCCAGGGGGTCTGAGGGCGCTCCGGCCTCGGTGGTGAACTGTGCCGACGTGGAGTAATAGGTCTTGCCGCCACTTTCGGCAAAGCCGCGGATGTGGTAGGTGGTGCCGGCAGAGAGGCCGCTGATGGTGACATTCATGTCGCTGGTGGCCGAAGTGACGGTCTTGTCGGCGGTGGTCGGCTCCTGGGATGTGGAATAGCAGAAGCCCATTTTCGTGACACCGGTGGTCGGCGACACCGTGGCCTTGGCAACGGCCGAGGACGTGGTGATGTCGGAAACGACGGGCTCCGACACGGTGATGGTCTGCGTGGGCGTCGGTGTGGGCGATGGCGACGGCTCGGGGTCATCGCTTCCGCCGCACGACGTAAAGGTCGCTACGGCTGCCACAAACGAGCAGAAAAGGAAGAATAGATTTTTGCGGTTCATCATAATAGAAAATAAAAAAAACGGGGGCGGGCTTCGCAAAAGTCCGCCCCCGCGCAATGAAAATGTTACGGGGAATTATTCAAAAATCAAGTGGCCGCCTTCAACGGTGAAGCGGAAGTAGAGGTCGTTGGCATCGATGGGGCTGAGGCCCATGTAGCTCTGGTTGTAGGTGACGCCGTCGGAGCCTTCCACAACAGCCTTGACATCGGCGGAGCCGTTGCCGTGGTTGACAACCGAAACGGTTACCATGGCTTCGTCCATGGACTTGAGCCAAGCAGCCCAGTCGGAGGGTGCGCCCATCGGCGTGCAGGTGGCGTAGCTGTCGCCCCAACCGTAGTTGTCGGCGCGGAGCACGGCATACTCGCTATTGTCCTGGCGGGTGAGCACCACGAGGTAGTTGTTCCAGTTGTTGGCACCGTTGGTGAAGTTCTTGAAGCGCATGGAGCAGGTGTGGCCGGCGGGCACCTTGATCATTTCGGAGTGGGCGGCCCACCATCCGGTGGTGTTGTCCTCTTCACCGAGCACGTCGTCGAACTCGAGATGGCAACCGTCAACGGTGTAGTGGAAATAGAAGTCGTCGGGATCGACGGTGTTGATGCCGTTGTACTCCTGGGTGTAGGTGACGCCGTCGGTGCCGTTCATAACAGCCTTGACGTCGGCGGTGCCGTCGCCGTTGTTGGTGACATAGACTTTCACCTTGGCACCGTCCATGGCTCTGAGCCAAGTGCCCCAGTCGGCTTGTCCGCCGCTCGGTGTGCAGGCGGCGTAGCCGTCGCCCCAACCGTAGTTGTCGGCGCGTACCACGGCATATTCGGTGTCGTCGGCCTTGGTGAGCACCACCACGAAGTTGTTCCAGTTGTTGGCGCCGCTGGTGTAGTTGGTGAAGCTGGTAACGAAGGTTTCGTTGGGCATAACCCTGATTTTCTCGGAATGTGCGCCCCACCAACCTGTGGAGTTGTCGGCGTTGCCCACGCAAGTGTACATCTTATCGACGACCTCGAAAGATGCTGTTGCGATGACGGGGTTGCAGTTCTCGCCCTTGTAGCTCTTGTTATAGACGGCCACGAGGGTCTTTGTGCCCAGCTGGTCCATGTTGGGGATGGCCTGGAAGGTGAGGTCGCTGGCCGGAACGTTCTTTGTGACGGCCTGCTCAAATTCCACGGTAGCGGTGACATTGGCAGTGGCGGTGGCCAGGTCGGTGCCTTGGAGCACCTTGCGGGGCACGCCGTTGAGTGTCATCGACAACGGCAACTTGTCTTCGGCAGAAGTGAAACCGCCAATGGGCTCGATGGTGGAACCGAGGAAGTTGATGTAGGAGCCTTCGGGAACCATGAACGCACGGATGGTGGTGTTGGAGGCGTCGGCATTGATGTTGACCAGGGGTGACTTCTGCGTGTAGGTCTTGGTGACCTTGCCATTGGTCATTTTTACAAACAGGCCGCCGTCGGTGCGGTCGATGGTGAGCGTCACCTTGCCGCCGAGCTTGTCAACGCCGGCGTCGGTGTCGGTGTCGAATGTGAGTGTGCTTTCAACGAGGCTGCGGTCGATGAAGTCGCCCCACTCAGAGTTGCCACTGGGCTGGTTGTCGTAGCGGATGGCACCATACTCCCTGTAGTTGGCGGCTCCGCGGTCTTCGTCGTTGGTGATGATGAGGGCGAAGTTCTTGTAAGTGTTTGAGGCATTGGGGTTGATGTTCAGGTTGAACACGGCATGCCACACACCATTTTCGGGAATCTGGTAATACTTGGTGAAAACAGCCCACCAGCCAGAGGAGTAGTCGGTGGCACCTATGGTGTACACGTCCTCTTCCAGACCTTCAATCACTTCATCGCCGCCCTGGCTCTTGTTTTTGGCAATGGAGTCTGCCTTGGAAGAAAGCCAGTCGGGAGAGTCAATATTGTAAAGGTCGCCGCCTTCACAGCTCGTCAGTGTGACCACACCGAGGGCTATTGCACAGAAAGCGGTTGCTATTTTATTGAGGTATTTCATGTGATTTACAATTAAAAGATACTGTTTACGTTTTATTTGCTTAAATCAACCACGGGGTGAACTGTCCAGCCGTTGGCCGAGAAATAGTCGGCGTTGCTGGTGCTGTTGTTGGCCGAGTTGCCCGAAAGGTTGGGGTTGTCGTTCAGTGTTCCCTGGAAGATGGGCAGGAACTCGTGTCCCTGAATCCAGGTGTCGAACGAGCTCTTCAGCTCCGTGTCGCCGGCGGCGATGTCGGCGTAGTTGACGGTTTCCTTGACGCGCGACCGGTCGGTGGTGCGGCGGAAGGTGCCGTGCTGCTTCAGCTGGTTCAGGCGGTCGTTGCTATAGAAGAATCCCCAGCGGATGAGGTCGAAGCCTCTGCCAAATTCGCAACCGAACTCCTTGGGACGCTCCACGTTGGCAATCTGCTCAAAGAGCTTGTCCTTGGAACCGAAGTCGGCGAGCTTGAGGTTGGCAAGTCCGGCACGGCTGCGCACCTGGTTGATCCAGTCGATGGCCTGCTGTGTGGGGCCATTGACTTCGTTCTCGCACTCTGCGGCGCGCAGGAGCACGTCGGAATAGCGCATCATGCGGAGGTTGATGCCGCAATGCAGGCCGGTCACCACCTTGTCGTACAAGCCTGTGCGGAGGTTGGTGTTCTTGGCAATGGGCAGGCCGCCGTTGTTGTTGTTGGTCACCATCGGGGCGTCGGCGGTCAGCGGCAGGGTGTAGCACACGTTGCCATACTCAAAGCCGTCCCAGTCGCTTTCGTAGGTGCCGATGGTCCAGTAGAGGCGC
>JAEEGL011299044.1_pt1 | contig 21196 bp, 17 predicted proteins | sample 9134231 | NCBI WGS metagenome assembly JAEEGL01 (sample SAMN16246548, study PRJNA631951) | gut metagenome | biome: gut microbiome; feature: rumen; material: fiber-attached | host: Bos | place: Iran: Karaj | collected 2018-10 | reverse complement strand
TGCCCCTCGATATGGTCGAAGCCGAGGATGGTGCTCTGCAACTGGGCGTTGAGCACACGGCGGTCGGTGATGACAAACACGGCATCGAAAAGAGGATAGATGGATTGGGAATCGGTACTGACGGATTGGGAATCGGTACTGACGGATTGGGAATCGGTACTGGCGGATTGGGAATCGGTACGAGCGGATTGGGAATCGGTACGAGCGGATTGGGAATCGGTACGAGCGGATTGTAAATCCTTATACTCGGTGCGGCCGGATTGCAAATCCGCCCGAGCGTGCAAATCCGCCCGAGCGTGCAAATCCGCCCGAGCGTGAGCATGCAAATCCGCCGGAGCGTGAGCGTGCAAATCCGCGTGAGCGTGGAGGGAGGCGAGGCGGTAGGTAAGCCGATGGAGTTCGACTTGCCCGAGCCTGCCGAGTGCTGGATAAGGTAGTTCTGTCCACTGCCTTTCGCCTCAGTGTCGGCAATCAGTTTCTCCACCACGTCCAACTGGTGGTAACGCGGAAAAATGATTTTCACAGAAATGTCCTTCTTCTCCTTGATTTTCCCATGCTTGTCGCGGACGAGTTTGATTTTCTCCTCTTCCTGGCGCGAGATATAGCGTTGCAGGATGCTCAGCAACATGTCACGGCGCAGCACCCGTTTCCAGAGATACGATGTCGCGTAGTCGCCGTCCTCGACTGCTCCCCTGCCTGAGGGGAGCTGGCCATCGGCCTGAGGAGAGGGAGGGTTTCCCGCACCGCCCACGTTGCCTGCACCGCCGCTGCCTTGGTTGTAGGGCATGAAAAACGTCTTTTCCTTCTTCAGTTCGGTGGCCATGATGGCTTCGTAGAGGTCCACGCCGAAGTAGGCCAGGATGCGGGTGTTGGCATGGAACAGCAGTTCTACTGGGTCGCGGTCGTTCTTCCACTGCCGGCGCGAGTCCTCCACGTTCTGTCCGGTGAGTTGGTTTTTCAGTTCTAATGCCACCACGGGGATGCCGTTCAGCGAAAGCACCATGTCGATGGTGTTGCGGTTCTGGGTGCTGTAAGCGAACTGCCGTGTCACCTGAAGGATGTTCTGCTGGTATTTCAGCATTAGTTCCTCGTTCAGTTCCGAAGCCGGACGGAAATAGCACATCCTGAGTTTGATGCCCAAGTCATCGATGCCGTTGCGCAGCACCCATATCAGGCCATAGCGCACCACGTTTTCCTGAAACACCTGGTAGAGCCGTACCTCAGCCTTGTCGCCGTATTTGCGCACATAGCGCTCCCAAGGCTTCGGCTGCGTCAGAGTCAGGAATGAGGTTAGCGTAGCCATGTCGATGGCCCGCTCCTTGTCATAAGTGCGCTGGTCGCCCTTGGTGTAGCCGCCTTCATTCAAGAGCCATTGCTCGATGTCGGCTTCAAAGTTTCTTTCCTTCAGGTCTTTCATATCTATTTCATTGTCAGTTCGTTATACAATAGTGTGCCTTTCACCGTCAGCAGGTATTTCTGCCGGGGGTGGCGGGGCTTGTCGGGATGGAGAAGACAGACGAATCCCTCCTTGATGGCTGGGTTGACATAAAGGTTCATAAAACTCTCCCTGTCTTTCAGATTCGCTCTCTGCAACAATTCCTTGATGGATAGTTTCTCCTTTCCAAGGAGGCTGACTATTCTCAAAACATATTCATTGCCTGTGCCGAACTTGTCGGGTAACTTGTCGGGTAACTTGTCGGGTAGCTTGTCGGGTGTTTGTTCGGCATTAGCAGAGGTGTCTTCCCATTCTTCCGGAGCGTCAACCAACATATATCTGTTGCGCAATTCGTTGTTCTCTCCCATCAGCAGGTTGCGGAAGAACTTCTCCAAAAAACTGGTGTCGCGGACTATCTTCTGTTGGTAGTTGCTATAGTTGGCCCTGACCAAGGCATTTCGGAAATACCAAGAATGCCTTGCAAAGAGGTAGTTATCAACACTGAAGCCCAACGAGCGAAGATACTGTATCGTGAAGACCGCCGTGGCGCGTGTGTTGCCCTCCCTGAAAGCATGGATTTGCCATAGGTTGGAAACGAACTCGCAGATATGGCGCACGAAGTCCTCTATCGATAGTTGGGTGTGGTCGAACACCACTTCCTGACTGATGTCATATTCCAAGGCACGACGCAGATCCTCCCAGTTCAGATAATTGACGGTGTTGCCCCTCAGCACCCATTCCTTCTTGGTGATGTCATACGTGCGCAGTTGTCCGGCATGTTTGAACACCCCTTCGAATATCCGGCGGTGCACCGATATGTATCCGTTGGCGTTGAAGGCAAACGTGGGTTGAGACAGCACCTTGACGATGTTGGCGGAAACGCGGTCTGCTTCCTCCATCTCGTCATCTTCAGCCTCTCTTTTGCTCTTCGACTGGTAATAACTCTTGATGAGTTCCCTTGCCTCGTCAATCGTGATTTCACCCTCGATGTTCTTTCGGGCGGTCTCATGCAGATACTCGGAGGTCTTCAACCCATCAACGGCCTGCAAGCCGATGGCCGTGCTCCACGCGTATGCGGCTTCACGGCGCGAGGGCTCACCTTGGCGGATGTACTCGTCAAAGTTGATGTACTGCTCTTTGTTCTTATCTTCGTTCATTTGCCTTTATGTCATATTCCTTAAACGGTCATCTTGCCCGTCACGGCCTCGTAAATCACGCTCTTCTTATAGTCCTTCAACGTCTCGATTTTCTGCTGCTTCAGGGTGAGAGTTTTCCACATTCTGGTCGGTGATTTGGTTATTCAGTTCCAGTACCAGTTGATCTTGGTGTAGCCGCCTTCATTCAAGAGCCATTGCTTAATGTCGGCTTCAAACTATTTTTCCTTCATATCTTGCGCGTCCATATTAACATATTTCTTATTTTGTTTTCTTCAAATCCTTCTGAGGTCAGGATGAAATTAACATCATTATTCGTCGTCAAAGATTGTATGTTAATTCCTATATCTTGAAGATTCATTTTGATATCTCGCATACTACTATTGTCCCTTGTGATAAAAATGATTTCCCTGGGATTTCTGGTGGTAGAATTGTTAGGATTAGATATTTGCACAAATATATCTTTAAAGTAAACAGCGTCAATAAAGCCCATAGATAGACCAAAGAAAATGAATCTATCGGCTTCATTAAGAGCAGGATAAATCACATGTGGTTTATAATCATCATCCAAGGACTTTTGGATATGTCGATATAGACCTTTTATTTGCTGGTCATCGTGGAAACCAAAAATACAATTGTTGTTTTCCAAAGTGCCATGAATTGCGGTATAATTAAAAACAACACTTGGATTAATTTGCCATGCCACCTTATCCAAAGGTGTATAGTTAAAAGAAAACCACTCTGAGTCCATATCATTATAAATACTTTGCGGACATCTTTGTTCTAAAAAAAACTTCAACAAATGATAGGCATATGATTTCTCTTCAATTTGTTCTGTTGACCTTTGTTTGACGAAATCAACAAGTTTATTTTTAAAGTTCTTATAGTCTTGCAGATCCTTCCTCATTATTACTTCAGATGGTATCTCTTTAGATTTGGCTATACAATAATTGTAAATGGTACGCTCTAAATCATACCAATTCTCACCAACATTTTTGATGACGTATTGGAATAGATCATCTTCATCGGTCCTGAACATATCCCATTGTTTTTTTTGACTAACGCAAAAATCTTTGTAACTTGTACGCCATCCCAAATCTATATCAAAACCGTTACCTATAACCACAACTGTCTTCATACAATATCAGTTTTTTCTGTTACACATTCGTAAATCACACTTTTCTTATAGTCCTTTAGCGTCTCGATTTTTAGCTGCTTGATGGCGATAAGGGAGTCTATATCGGAACATTTGGTGTCGAGGTATTTTGTTATGTCTATTTGTTCTTCAAAAGATGGTAAGCAAATAATGAAGTTTTGAAGCATTGGCAACCTTACCGATGGAACTGTAGATTGTGCACTTCCTCTATCCATTTCTTTGCAAAACAAACAATTTAAGAAATAAAAAAGAAAAATAGAATCAACGCCTTTTATGTTAGCAAAGCGATACACTCTTTGATGAACAGCATATTTTCCATATACATGATGAAACACTCTGCCTGCTCCAGCTCCATCACCGGCCATAAGAATACCTTCTCCCTCGAATGAATATTTGTTACTTCTTTCAACTATAGGAGAACGTACATAGAATGGATATATACCTGTAGAATCAGAATCCTGGGTATCTTGATTACCTGTTTGAATTGTACACAGATATTTTAATCTCTGTAGTTTCCAATCTTTTGGCACATCCCCAATCCAGTCAATGCCAGAAGGTACGAATTCTGCATCAGGATTGAGTCCTTTGGTTACAGCCTCAGTGATGACCGACTGCTTGTAGTCCGTCAACTGCGCAATCATCTGCTCTTGCAAGGCTATCAGTTCGTCTATCTCCCCACACTTCTTGTCAAGATAATTGGCTATACGGTGCTGCTCATTTGTTGAAGGGATTACAACAGGAATTTTCATAAAATCATCAATGCCCAAATCCCATTGTCCAATCCGCAAGCCTGTTGATAGTCGCATATACTCCGGCTTATATGACTCGTTGCGAAGCAAATAATGGATGTATTTGCGATCAATCTCATCCTCAATGAAAGAACAGACATAATATGCAGGACTTATTATTCCTTCATATTCAGAAACAGCCATAGAACCTTGCCAAGCTTTCATCTTATTAATCACAAAATCACCAATCTCTACAAACTTGTAATTTGTCGTGTCATCAGATGTGACATTAAAGTTGTCGTCTCTGCTGTCTTTGGGCACTATTCCATAATCTCGATATAGTGACAATACTGTTGCTTCAGGTTTATTCCTAACGCTTTTGTTACGCATAATACGTTTGATTTCTGTAGTCTTCCACTCCTTCGGAATCCTACCAATCCATTCTATGCCACTATCTTTGAATTCTCTTTCCATACCTTAATTCAGTTTAGTGCAAAAGCTTCTCCATCAAATCACTCTCTTTCTGTTCCAGTTCCTTCAGAGTCTGGAAAATCTCTCCGCTGGGTTTCAATGGTGTGTAGCGATAGAACTCACGGGTAAAAGGTATCTCGTAGCCGATGCGGGTTTTGCTCTCATCCACATGGTAGTCGGGAGCGTAAGGAGCGACGTTTTTGGCAAGGTATAGTTCTTGGTCTTCTTTCCATGGGATGATTTCGGTGTCGGCAAGGTCGGTGTCCCAAACGTAGGTGCGCTGACTCAGGTTGAATGGGTCTTCATACACTGGCTCCGCAGTCTCGTCCTTTGTGCCGAGATACTGGCGGATTTTCTTCACCTGCGCCTTCGTCACCTTCAACCCAGCCTTGAACTTGATCTTTTGGAAGAAGTCAGTGTCGGGCATCCGCTGACCATCGAAATACTCATGGTAAGCATCGACGAACGACTGTATCACCTTCCTGTCGCTATCCGACAGTTTCACGCTCTCGTCGGGCATCTGAGGATTCTCAAACACCAGGCGCAGCGGACGGTCGATGAAGATTTTGCGGTATTTGAAGTCGTCATTGTCTTTTACACGGCTCTCCACCAGCACTTCCATGCCGTCGGGAGTGGTGGCTTTGTAAACATAGTTGTTGAAACCATGGTAAGCCTGTATGATGAGGTCGCGGCAGAAATCGGTGATCTCCACGCGCTTGTTGCCAAGGGGCTTGCGGCGCTTCTCGAAGCACTGGCTGGCATCAATCAACTGCACCTTGCCTTGCCGCTCTGCGCTCTTGTTCTTGGTGACCACCCAGACGTAGGTGGCAATGCCCGTGTTGTAGAACAGGTCGGTGGGCAACTGCACGATGGTCTCCAACCAGTCGTGGTCAAGCAGGTAGCCACGGATGTTGCTCTCGCCACTGCCGGCATCGCCCTTGAAGAGCGAAGAACCGTTCTGGATGATGGCCATGCGCCCCGCTGACTGGTGCTCACCGTCGGCTTCCTTCAACTTCGCCACGCCGTTTAACAAAAACAACATCTGGCCGTCGCCGATGGCGGGCAGACCTGGTTCAAAACGGCCGGCACCACCCAGTCGGTGCTCTTCCTCCACTTTCTGACGTGAGGGTTTCCACTCGATGCCGAAGGGGGGATTGGAAATGATGTAGTCGAATTTATAGCCAGCAAACTTGTCGTCGCCCAACGTGTCGCCCTGCCGCATGTTGTCGGCATTGCCGCCACGGATGAGCGTATCAGCCTTGGCAATGGCGAAGGTCTGGTTGTTCAGTTCCTGGCCATAACTCGTAATCTCGGCATCGGGGTCTATCTGCTTGAAACGGTCGTGCAAGCACGAGAGCATCTGGCTCGTGCCCATCGTCATGTCATAGTCGGTGGCGATGATGCCTTCCTCTTCCAACCGCTCTTCGTCGTTGCCAATCAGCAACTCCGCCATCAGGTTGATGATGTCACGGGCGGTGAAGTGCGCTCCTGCCTGCTCGTCGTAACTCTCCGAGAACTTCCTCACCAGTTCCTCGAAGATGTAGCCCATATCGACACTCGAGATCTTGTCGGCACCGAGGTAGGCTTTCGTGGTGCAGAACTCCTTGATGACGAGGTAGAGCAGACCGTTGTCGGCCATCTTGTCTATCTCCTTCTGGAACTCCATGCGATGGATGATGTCGATGACGTTCTCCGAGAAATGGTTCAGGTACGACTCAAAGTTGTCCTTGATGTTGTCGGCATCCGCCAACAGCGTCTCAAAAGTAAAACGGCTCAGGTTATAGAATTTCTGTCCGGCAGCCCTCTCGAGGAAGCCGCGTTTCATCTCGATTTTCTTTTCCTCCAACTCACGGTTGGTCTCTATCACCTTCTCGCGCGTCGGCGCCAGCGTGTCCTCAAACCGCTTGATGACGCACATCGGCAGGATGACGTTGCCATACTCATGGGGCTTATACACCCCCACCAACTTGTCGGCTATCGCCCATATCAGGTTCGCCTTCTCCTGCACGTTGATGGCAGTCTGCTGTTGTTTATCGTCTATGCTCATATATCTATATGATTAATCTACATTATTATTTAAAACTTTCTCCAAACAGTCCATCATTAATAGCCTTTAATAAGAAAGGTTATAGATACATATGTCATTTTATCTCTCAACATGAAAATACGGTCTGACTTCATTTTCAAATCAACCCCTTTTGGCAACCAATTTTTACTACTAATGGTATTTTCACCGATGTAATGTGAAAACTCATCAATAAATAGCGACGAAGGCTATGATTCAGGTCTTTGTTTTCCATAACACATCTTCATATATTCATTTACAAAAGTAACATTTTTCATGAAAAAAAGCATGTTTTTCTTAAAGAAAATCGGTCTTGAAAACAAAAAAAATAATGGAGGTGTTTCAAATAATATTTCATGCAATATCCTAGTATTTACACACTCCCCCTGCCCCCTCTAACTTAGAGGGGGAGTGATTACCACAGTGAGCCTTTATACAATTCTTTCGTAAATCATTGATTGTCAGAGCACACCAACTTACCCTCCAAGTTAGAGACAGGGCAAAGGGGAGTGTGTTCAACTGAAGAAACACACAAATGAAAAAGAGTCATTATTATTTTTGGCACATCTTCTTATATATATTCAGATAAGAAGATGCCCTATTCCCCTTCTACAAAAATGGTATCAGCCACATAGCCGTCGTAGGCAGATGAGTCGGGCTGAAGGTCGGACTCCTGCTCCGATGATGAATCGGGAGCGGTCCAATTGATGGCCAGCATTTTCAGGTCATAATAGCTGCCATTGTAGATATCAAGGTCGACGTAACCCTTGATGCCTGGCAGATGACCCACATCGGTATGCTGCCAGAACTTCCATTTGCCAGTATACTGCACTTCCTTCACATAATAATGGGCTATCCAGTAGGGATAGTCATCGAAGCGAGCGTCGCTCAAGTATTTCTCCTTGAATTTATAATAGGTGTAGATGATGGGCTTGGCATGATATCTGTCTTCCACGATATGAAGCCAGGCAAGAATCTCCTGCTGAAATTCCTCTACTGTCAGTTCTTCATTGATGGTCTCCACGTCAAGCACTGGAGGCAAGTCTCCTTTCTCCAGCTTCACCTTATCCAAAAAGAAATAAGCTTGCTCACGGGCTGTCGAACTGTTGCTCCAGAAATGATACGCCCCGCGGATGAAACCATGGTCGCGCGCCTGATAGAAGTTGTCTTCAAACATCTCATCCACATAGTCGGAGCCCTCAGTAGCCTTGATCATGACAAACCTGACAGGTCCCTTGGCGATCATGGCATTGCGCAGTTTGGCCCAGTCTATACGCCCCTGATGATGGCTGATATCAATGCCATGGATATCATATTCCTCGGGGTAGGACGGTTCACCATACAAGGCCCTCCATCTGAAGCCAAACGGCTCGACAAAGAAAGAATAAAAAAACCATGTATAAAGTGCCATCACAGTGATTCCAGCCGCCCACCACACATAAGAGGGCACTTCGCTCAGGAATACTCTGACACGTTTATACATGGTTGATTCGCAATTTGCTATTCATGGTTAGAGGTTCGGTTTTGGCGATTCGCTGTTCGCCATACGCACCGCACCCCTACCATCTTACTGCTGCTCCAGGGCCAGCGTCATAGTGGTCTTGTCACAAACCTCAGCAGGTCCCCAATACTGGATAGGACCTGGATAGACATAGCATGTCTCTTTGGCCAGGTGGTCACGCATGGCGACGAAGGCCTTGAAAGGATTGCCGTTCAGGTCGACGAGCGCCTTACGGATGACAGGTTTCATCTCACCATTGCGGCGCTCCATATTCATCATCATGGTGATGGGCACACCGCCAGCCTTCCACTCGTCGGTGGGAGCAGTGGTGTTCTTGACGATGGCCATGTAGCCCGTCTTGCCATTGGCGATGAGCTGTGCAGCGCTGGTGCCCAAGGCATAGCAGTAGTCGGCGTCGTAGTTGGATGGAGCGGCGCAACGACCCTCATATCCGAAGAAATGATGAAGGGTGGCAAACTTGCCTTTGTATTTGTCCTCTTTTGCCCACTCGGCGAGTTTGGCCTCGCACATGTCGGAAAGCAGACGCTCTGTCTCGATGAGTGACACCTGCACGTTTCCGTGTGGGTCGCGCTCCAGTGAGAGCTGATGAGCCACGTTCTCTGGCAGCGTCTCAAAGGTCTTGGCATTCTCCTCTGTCAGGTGAGCCAGAATGTAAGCACGCTGTGCCTCAGGCTCCAAGTCTTTATAGTCATTGCCGTGAGCAGCCAGCAGGTCGTTGAGCTCGTCGATCAGACGGCCAATGGCAGGGATGAACTCAATGAGGCCCTCGGGTACGAGCACCACACCGAAATTGTTTCCTTGCTCTGCACGGTAAGCGACGGCCTGGCAGATTTGCTCCACGATATCGTTGAGAGTCTGGTCTTTGGCTTCCACTTCCTCAGAGATGATACAGATATTGGGCTGGCACTGAAGGGCACACTCCAGAGCGATATGGCTGGCAGAACGTCCCATGAGTTTGATGAAGTGCCAGTATTTGCGTGCGGAGTTGCAGTCGCGCTCGATATTGCCAATCAGCTCGGCATAGGTCTTGGTAGCGGTGTCGAAGCCGAAGCTGGTCTCGATCTGAGTATTCTTGAGGTCGCCGTCGATGGTCTTGGGGCATCCGATGACCTGCACGCCATAATTCTTGGCAGCATAATACTCGGCGAGCACACAGGCGTTGGTGTTGGAGTCGTCGCCACCAATGATGACGATGGCCTTGATATTGAGTTCGCGGATGATCTCATATCCTTTCTCAAACTGTTCTACCTTCTCCAGTTTTGTACGGCCACTGCCGATCATGTCGAAGCCACCAGTGTTGCGGTAGTTGTCAATATACTCGGCAGTGATCTCCATATAGTCATGATCTACCAGGCCACCAGGGCCCAGGATAAAACCGTAGAGACGGTTCTCGGGGTTGAGTTTCTTGATGGCATCAAAGATACCACAGATCACATTGTGACCACCAGGAGCCTGACCGCCACTGAGAATCACGCCGACATTCATCGACTTGCTTACAGTCTCCTCACCCGGCACAAATTCCACCAACGGCATACCGTAGGTGTTGGGGAACAATTTTTTGATTTCCTCCTGGTTGTCTACACTCTGAGTGGGCTCTCCTTCTTTTACCTTATCTGCACCTTGAAGCGCTTTTGGCATCTTGGGCTGATAGGCAGCCCTTGCCTGCTGCAATGCACTCTTTTCCATAATTTACTGATAATGTATATATAAAATTAACTAAAAATACACTGTACCAAAGGGATTCATCAGCGATGAACCCAAAGTTCACTTTTGGAGTGCAAAGTTACAAAATAAGTGAGAGAAATGAAAATAAATAATTCTTTTTCTTTTCATTTCCGAACGAAATGCCACTCTGCCCCAGTTGAAGCACTCCCACACCTGTAACAAACAAGTTGAAAAATGTTCATAAAAACTCAACTGGCAAAAAAATGATGAAATCGTTTTGAACTATCAACCATTTTTATTATCTTTGCCAATATAAATAAAAGAAAAACTATATTCTTTCCTATTATGGCTAACAAAAAATTATTAAAGAGTACCATTAACGGTATTTGCAGTGACATTTTCGCAGAGTGTGTGGCCATCTCCCTTTACGGCAACAAACCCGCGCAAGAAAACGTGGACGCCTTACTGGGATCTATAGTTAAAATCCGAAAGGATTTTATCAGCCGCATCTCACACCCCGAGCCCGGACTGAGCAAAAAAGTCTACTACGACAAACTGGCTAATGACTTCTCAGAGCAAATCTCAGAAGTGATTGACCACATCAACAACCTCCATTAACGATAGATACACATCATGTGGAAAAAATTCTGTAACTGGCTTTTGTACAAACATATGGGGTGGAAGAAGGACATCACCATCCCCCACCCCGACAAATACATCATCTGTCTGGCACCCCACACCAGCAACTGGGATTTCATGCTGGGAAGGCTGTATTCCGGAGCTGAAGGCTTGAAAATCAATTTCCTGATGAAGAAGGAATGGTTTTTCTGGCCTTTAGGCGTTTTATTCAAAAAATGGGGTGGCATACCTGTCTGGCGCAGCAAGTCCATGAGCATGACCGACGTGTTGGCACAGACGGCACAACAGTCTTCCTCTTTCAAACTGTGCATCACTCCCGAGGGTACCCGTTCGCTCAACCCCGACTGGAAGAAAGGCTTTTACTACATAGCGCATAAAGCCGGGCTTCCTATCCTGCTCTATGGCATTGACTATGAGCGCAAACTGATACAATGCACCCAATGTGTCATACCCGACGGAAACATTGACGCACAGATGAAAACCATCAAATCTTATTTCAAGGATTTCAAAGGCAAGCATCCTGAGAAATTCAGTATAGGAGACACCGAGGCATGAGAGTCAGCACATTATTGATGGCGGCTGCATGCGCTTGCCTTCTCCATGTAGAGCCAGCATGGGCACAGAGTGCGGCAGACAAACAAAACTTAGACAATGCCCTCAAAAGGTATTTCGAGTCATACACCGTAGGACTGTCAGGATTTCCCGTTAACTCCAAATTGTCCAGTTGTCAGACCGACACGCAGGAGCGGGTCATCACTGTCACGGCAGACTACCGCTTCGGCGAGCAGGAATTCACGCCCGAAGTGGTAAAAGGCATCTACCGCCAGGTGAAAAACCTGCTGCCAAAAGCCTATGACGGCTACAAAGTGAGAATACGCACCAATGGGCACAACATCGAACAGCTCATCCCCAACCGTCTTGCGGACGACTTCGACCACAGCCGCACCTGGGGCGACATAGAGTATAAAGGCAAGCCCTGGGTGACCAATCTGTCACGCCCCAACGATATCAGTCGCGGACTACAGGGCCGGCACCTGTCAGTGGCAGCAAGCCACGGTCGCTATTACGACAGTTCGAAAGGACAGTGGCGGTGGCAACGGCCCAATCTCTTCTGCACCACAGAAGATCTTTTCACACAAACGATTGTCGTCCCCTATCTCATCCCCATGTTGGAGAATGCCGGAGCTGTGGTGTGGTCGCCACGCGAGCGTGACTGGCAGAAAAACGAGGTGATCGTAGACAATGACAACGGCACCAATTATTATAAAGAGGTATCAAGCAGCGAAGAGTGGACCACTGCCCCATCAAGCGGTTTCGGCTGGCATCCAGGCAAATATGTAGAGGGTGAGAACCCTTTCAAGGCGGGCACTGCGCGAATGACGAAGTCCACCACCAAGAAAAACGTCAGCTACATCTATTACCAGCCCGACATCCCCGCTGCCGGACGGTATGCCGTATATGTGAGTTATCAAACACTGCCACAGTCGATAGACGACGCACAATATATCGTGGTGCATAAAGGCAGGCAGACGGTCTACAACGTCAACCAACGCATGGGAGGAGGCACATGGGTCTACTTAGGGACCTTCGACTTCGATGCTGGCTGCGGCCCGCAAAATATGGTGGTGCTCAACAACTACAGTAAGACACATGGCATGGTCACTGCCGACGCCGTAAGATTTGGCGGTGGCATGGGCAATATATCCCGCCAGGGAAAAATCAGCGGACTGGCCCGCTGCTTAGAGGGAACACTCTACAGTGCGCAGTGGGGCGGAGCGCCTGACTCGGTGTATCGCAAATTTCACGATGAGTACAAAGACGACTACACGTCGCGATCACTTTTCGCCAACTGGCTGGCGGGCGGTTCGGTTTACTCACCCAACCGACAGGGAAAAGGGGTGCCCTTTGAGACGGTGCTCTCCGTACACAGCGACGCCGGCTATGACAAGACCGGTGGCAACGAAATAGTTGGCACATTGTCTATCTGCACCACCGACCGCTACAACGGCCGACTCAATACAGGTGTCTCTCGTCTGGCCTCACACGACCTGGCCGACGCGCTGCTCTACAACGCTTATGCCGACATCAAAGGGAAATTTGGAAACTGGAGAAGGCGCGTACTCTACGATCGTGACTACAGCGAGACGCGGGAGCCTACCGTGCCTTCAGCCATCTTAGAGACCCTCTCACACCAGAACTTCGGCGACATGAAATATGGGCTCGATCCCAACTTCCGCTTCACCCTGGCACGTTCCATCTACAAGACATTGCTCAGACACATCAGTGAGATGCACCATGACAAGTACGTGGTACAACCGCTTGCACCCCGCAACTTCAGGATGGAACTCACCTCAAAAGGGAAGTTCCGCCTCAGTTGGAATCCGGTGAAAGATCCTCAGGAACCCAGTGCCACACCCTCGGAATATGTCCTCTATACCGCTGTGGGCAATATGGGCTTTGACAACGGTGTGGTGGTGAAAGGCACCTCCTGCACCATCAACGCACAGCCAGGTGTCTTATATCACTTCAAAGTGGCGGCTGCCAACCATGGCGGCGTGAGCTTCCCCACGGAAGTCTTATCCGCCTGCTATAACCCCAAAGCCCAGAAGACCGTCATGGTGGTCAATGGATTCCACCGTCTGTCATCTCCCGCCATCATCGACACTGGCAGCGAGAAAGGCTTCGACATCGACGCCGACCCTGGTATCACCTACGGGCCGATGGCTGGATGGAGTGGCAGACAACGTGTATTCGACAACAGCCGCCGCGGGCGCGAGGGAGAAGGCGCACTGGGCTACTGCTCTGAGGAACTGATGGGAAAAATCATCGCCGGCAATGACTTCAACTACGTGGCCACCCATGCTGAAGCCATCTACTCGGCACAGAAATACAACATCGTGAGCAGCTCAAGCGAAGCGCTGGAGTCGGGCAAAGTCAAGCTGAACCACATTGACTGCATCGACCTGGTATTAGGTCTGGAGAAAGACGACGGCCACTCGCTGCTGATGTATAAGTCGTTCACGCCAGCTATGCAGCAAAGGCTCACCAACTTTGTCAAAGACCACGGTAGTCTGCTTATCAGCGGCTCGTATGTAGGCTCGGACATGACAGCACCCTCTGAGCAGAATTTCCTTGCCAACGTGCTGAAACTCAGATATGGAGGCAGCGACCGTGACAATAAGAACGGCAACGTGGAAGGCCTCGGCATGACTTTTGACACCTATAGGACCCTCAACGAGGAGCACTATGCCGCCACAGCTCCCGACGTGTTGCGGCCACTCTCCACCTCCTACTGTGTGATGCGCTACGCTGACGGCCAGGATGCAGCTGTGGCCTACAGAGGCTCTGACTATCGATGCCTCACCATGGGTTTCCCCTTTGAGTGCATCAAGTCTGCCAAAACCAGAAGCGCCATCATGAGAGGCATCCTCAACTATCTGTTGTAACACTTTAACCAAAACATATAAAAAGCTATAAAAGAAATAGTTATATCAAGTCATAAAAAGAGTCAAACGACTCATCAACTTGTCAACCAAATAAAACAACTCGTCAACTCAACATCACGACCATGTATCATATACAATCCAATCCATCTGGCACCCGTAGCATCGACGTGGCACCCGAACATCTTCAGACTATCCAGAAATACCATCTGTTTGACCATCTGGTAGACAGTAATGGCATCATCGATGAGAGTGTGCTCGACAAACTGAAATTCAACATCCGTTCCATTCTCAGTACTGACGCCGGCAAGGACAAACCATTGCTCGACCTCTGCCTGGATGTCATCTACCACAATAACATGAAAGCTTTCGGCCTGAGCAAACTGATGGACCTCTACAGACAGTGGAGCGAAGAAAACCCTGAGACGGCCGACACGCCACCAACGGAGGCAGAATAATGGCCGCACAGCCCCACAGACTCAGCGACTGGCTGCCCACCACCCGGAAGGAGATGGAGCTGCGAGGGTGGAGCGAGGTGGACATCATCCTGTTCAGCGCCGATGCCTATGTTGACCACCCCTCTTTTGGGGCTGCTGTCATCGGGCGCACGCTGGAAGCCGCAGGATGGAGAGTGGCTATTGTGCCCCAGCCCGACTGGCACGGCGACTTCCGCGACTTTAAGAAACTGGGGCGGCCGCGCCTGTTTTTCGGCATTGCGCCAGGCTGTATGGACTCGATGGTCAACAAATACACCGCCAACAGAAGGCTTCGCTCTGAGGATGCCTACAGTCCTGATGGTCGGCACGACTGCCGTCCGGAATATCCCACCATCGTCTATACACAAATCCTCAAACAACTCTTCCCCGACGTGCCCGTCGTCCTGGGAGGCATAGAAGCCTCCATGCGACGACTGACACACTATGACTACTGGCAAGACAAGCTCCGCAGGTGCATCCTCTATGACTCCGGCGCCGACCTGCTCATCTATGGCATGGGCGAGCGCCCCATCGTTAAGCTCTGTGATGAACTGGCTGCAGGCAAAAACATCTCTGAGATTCATGACCTGCCCCAGACGGTGTATATCACTTCTAAGAACCCTGCCGAGGGGAACGACAAGGCTGACGACATCGTGCTGCACAGCCATGAGAAATGTCTTGAGAGCAAAAAGGCAGAAGCCGAAAACTACAGACACATAGAAGAGGAGTCGAATAAGATCGTGGCCAAGCGACTGATACAACAGACAGGCACTCTTTACACCGTGGTCAATCCGCCCTACCCTCCCATGACCACTGAAGAGATCGACGCGGCATTTGACCTGCCATACACCCGGCTGCCCCACCCCAAATACAAAGGCAAACGCATCCCCGCCTATGAGATGATCAAGCACTCGGTCAATATACACCGAGGATGCTTTGGCGGCTGCGCCTTCTGTACCATCAGCGCCCATCAAGGCAAGATGATCGCCAGCCGCAGCAAAGAGAGCATCCTGAGGGAAGTGAAAGAAGTGACACAACTGGACGACTTCAAGGGCTATCTCAGCGACCTGGGAGGTCCGTCGGCCAACATGTATGGCATGGGAGGAAAGAACAAGGCACTCTGCTCCAAGTGCAAAAGGCCCTCATGCATTCACCCGCGCATCTGTCCCAACCTCGACACTAACCCCCAACAACTGCTCGACCTGTATCATGCCGTGGACCAACTGCCAGAGATGAAAAAAAGCTTCATCGGCAGCGGTGTTCGCTATGACCTGCTGCTGCACCACAGTGGTGACCCGACCACCGACCAGGCGACGCAAGCTTACACCCGCGAGCTGATTTGCAAACATGTGAGCGGACGACTGAAAGTGGCGCCAGAGCACACCAGTGACCATGTGTTAAACCTCATGCGCAAGCCGCCGTTCAAACAGTTTGAGCAATTCAAGAAAATCTTCGACCGCATCAACCAAGAGGAAGGGCTTCGCCAACAGATTATCCCCTATTTCATCAGCAGCCATCCCGGCTGCACAGAGGAAGATATGGCAGAGCTGGCCCTCATCACCAAACGGCTGGATTTTCAGTTGGAGCAAATACAAGATTTCACCCCCACCCCTATGACCATCAGCACCGAGATGTGGTACACCGGCTACGACCCATACACGTTGGAACCAATATTCAGTGCGAAAAGTCAGCGTGAGAAATTGGCACAACGCATGTTTTTCTTCTGGTACCAACCCGAGGAACGTGCCAACATAGAGCGTGAACTACGACGGATAGGACGCGGCGACCTCATCAAGGAAATATTGGGAGGCAGGGGCGAACACCACAGAAAGGACCCATCACATGAGAGACGAGAAGAAAAAAGTCATCATCATAGAACAAAACCTGACCGGCAAGCACAGCCAAGAGACGTGCGAAGACGGAATCGTCGTGACAGATGACTTCATCGCAGTCATCGACGGCAGCACCAGCAAAGCCGCCCACCAATTGTCGGACAAGATGCGCAATGGCCGGTTGGCCATGACCTTGGTGAAAGACGTCCTTGAATCTCTGCCTTCAGCATCAAGCTTATCTGACTTTTGCCGTGCGGTGACACTTCGCATCAAGGACGTTTATGAGCACCACCATATTGATGTAGAAAGGCTCAAGACACACGCTGAAGAGCGGCTGACGGCCAGTGTGGTCGTCTACAGCGTCAGCAGACAGGAGATATGGATGATTGGCGACTGTCAATGTCTCGTCGACGGCGCTTACTACGACCGGCCTAAACCCATGGAAGCCGGCATCGCAGCAGAGCGCTCCACTATCATCCATCAAATGCTTGCCAGCGGCACCCACACAATACCACAACTCATGACTCATGACGATGGCAGAGATGTCATCGTCGGACAAATCGTTGACTCGTGTAAATGGCAAAATATCCTCTTTTCTGTCGTCGACGGTTTCGACATCCCTTTAGAAAAGACACTATGTATTGATGCCAGTGGATGTGAAGAAATCGTTCTGGCCAGCGACGGCTATCCTTTTTTACACCCGACGCTAGAAGAGACAGAAACGGCGCTCCACCGTCTGCTTCGAGATGACCCACTCTGCATCGACCAATACAAAGCCACGAAAGGTCTGATGGAAGGCAACCTCTCGTTTGATGACAGAGCTTATATCAGATTTAGAATTATTTGAAAACGATGGTCATGAACCAGTCGGCCAGAATGCCGGCATACTGATACTGCGAGTCGGACACCAAGACAAGCACCTGGCTACCATCAGCAAGACGTGGTCCGAGGCACATGCCCTCGTAATTGGCCAGAGAGAAGTCTAGCAGTCCGATAGAAGAGGTCCACTCGGCAAACATTTTCTTTTCCAGAGGTTTTTTACCTTTCAACGTGCCATTGGCAGGTATTGCGCTCACCCGGTCGGGGTGCACCTCATAGATTTTGTTATTGACGAAGGCACCCACCTTCGACTCAGGCACAAAAAACTCCCTCTCCAGCACCAAGATGCGTCCATCGTCAAGAGCTGTCAGCGCACTCACCCCAAAGGCATAACGCATGGCAGCAAATTCTGATGTAGGAGCGTCCATCTCATAACAGAACTGCTGTACTGGCTGAAGACTCTCATTAAAAGACTGCAGGCGGAGGCGGTTTTTCACACCGTTGACAGCATTGGCCTGTTTGCCATCGTCCTTTAGCGTGCTCTCTGACGTCGTCCAGTATCTACGAGTGACAGCATTGTAGGTAAGTGCCTCCAGTCCGTAGGCACGTGTTGCCTTGGCAAACGGTGCCGGCATATTGAGTTTGCGTCCTGTACGCTGGCCATTCAGCCGATACTCCCGCACCTGATTGTCTTTCTCTCCACTGATCAAGATCCTCTTGGTGCGGCTGTTATAGGCAATACCCTCATTGTCGCGTCCCTCCTGAGCACCACCTTTAAAGCCTTCGTTTCTCACGTCCTTGATCACACCATTGTCATCAAGGGTGATATGGAAGAGATAATAACCATCATTTTTAGAGCCGTCACTCACGACAGCATATTCGTCGCCACCCAGCCAACAAATACCGCTATAGCCACCAGCCGGCACCTGCTCAGGGAAGCTCTGTTGTTCATGTAATATGGGATGCTGTGCATATGAAGGAGCAGAAAGCATCAAGACCATCAAAAAAAAGATTATTCTGCGCATAGGGGGAATTTTTAAGGAGTTGAGGAGTGAAGGAGTGAAGGAGTTGAGGAGTGAAGGAGTTGAGGAGTTCAGACGTATGACTTTGAGGAGTTCAGACGTATGACTTTGAGGAGTGCAGACATTGCCTTGGTCTGAAATGCCTGACCACGATCATTCCTCTGGTGCCTGTGTCGGTTCTGTCTTTAAGACCACTTTCACCTTGGAGATGCGGCGCTCCTCGATGGCGAGCACCTCAAAAGTATAATTAGCGTAAACGATTCGCTCACCCACTTTCGGGAAGTCACCTTTAATCTCAAGCAAAAGACCTGCCAGAGAGTCGGCATCTCCCTCGACATCGTCAAACTCGTCATCGTCTATTTCCAAGACCCGACAGAAATCTGACAAAGAGGTCTTGCCCTCAAAGACATATGTATTCTTGTTCAGACGGGTGTAGTATTTTTCTTCCTCGTCGTATTCGTCGTTGATTTCACCGACTATTTCCTCCAGCACATCCTCAAGGGTCACCAGACCACTGGTGCCTCCAAACTCATCCACGACAATGGCAATATGCACCTTGTTTTCCTGAAAGTCGCGCAGCAGGTCATCGATCTTCTTGGTCTCTGGCACGAAATAGGGCGGACGTATCAAACTTTGCCATCTGAAAGAGGATGTCTTGCCAATATGCGGCAACAGGTCCTTGATATAAAGCACACCACGGATATTGTCAGTGTTGCCTTGGTAGACGGGGATGCGGCTGTAGTTGTTTTCAAGAATGCACTGAAGCACCTCGTTGAAATTGGCCTGCATGCTCAGGTCGACAATATCCTTACGCGGGGTCATGATTTCCTTGGCTGTCTCGTCGCCAAAACGAATGATGCCCTGCAGCATGCTCTGCTCCTCCTTGATTTCCTCCTTGTCGGTGAGTTCAAGGGCTTGCTCCAGGTCGTCGACACTCAGGATATGGCTCTCCTTCTGGAGCACCTTACCTGCCAAGGAGCCACTGCTGATGAGGATGGACTCGACGGGCCAGAACAATCGTCTGCATATCATCAGTCCACCCACAGAAAACCGGCAATACTTCAACGGATTCTGGCGAGCATAGACCTTGGGCATAATCTCTCCAAACAAAAGCAGGAGGAAGGTGAGGATGACGGTAATACACAGGAACTGCAGCCACAAAGCACCACCGAAGTCTACCAAATTGGCAAAGACAAAGTTGCACAACATGATAATGGTCACATTGACCAGATTGTTGGTGATCAAAATCGTAGCCAAAGTGCGCTCGCTGTCGTCTCTAAGCAATTGTATGTTGTGGTCGGTAGTGCTTTTCTCTGGCTCCAACTCGCTGAGATCGGTGGGCGAAAGACTGAAAAAAGCAATTTCAGAGGCGCTGGCATAACCGGAAAGCAAAAGCAGCAATGCAGCCAGAACGGCTGCAATCAATACCCCAGTAGTAGGCTGCATGAGATGCACCTCACCAAGTGTCTGTAATAAAGAATCAATCAAGTGCAAAGCAATCAATGATTAAAAAGGTGCATTCTCATTCTGCTCGTCTGGCATGGGTGCCTTAGGTGAGAGCAGTTCCAGATTTTCACCCAATATCTCCGTGACGTATCTTCTCACACCCTTCTGGTCATCATAGGAGCGATTTCGGATACGTCCCTCCACATATATCTTATCACCTTTGTGAATGTATCTCTCGGCTATCTTTGCCAGACCTCTCCACAATACGATATTATGCCAGTCGGTACGGACAGGCACCTGAGTGCCATTGGGCAAAGTATAACCACGCTCAGTAGTGGCAAGGGGGAATGTGGCTACCGCCTGGTCTGTATCATAATATTTGATCTCAGGGTCTTTGCCCACATTGCCTATCAGCATCACTTTGTTCATATCACTGGAGATTGAGATAACACATTCAATAAGGAATTACTTCCACATTCCAAGATACTTGAACTTGAAATTCTTACCCTTGGCCGACGGGAACTGGCTTCTTCCGTCTACCCTGTCACGCAGATGTTCCACGATGCGGTTGTAACAATCCTGTCCAGAGACAGCCTTGCAACGAGCCACAAAACGAGTGTCACGATATTCGTGCTTGCCAGTGGCAGGTATCATCACCACCCTCTTGAAGTCAAGCACGCCTTCATACCATCCCTGACGCTCCTCGTTGAGCCGTGAAAGTGCCGGTACAGCAGCGTCGCGATGGTCAGCCTGACCAGTGGGAAGGTTGGATCTCAGCGCTTTCTTCTGCTTGAAGTCAAGCATAGTGGCAGCCTCGGTCTTGATAATGATAAAATAGACCCGGGGGCGCACTTTATACCTTTTGGGATAATAGACATCACTTGCGGCATATTCCCGAACATCCGCCTCAATAGATGGGTTCATACCTATCTCGGGGATAGAGCATAAAAAATCAATGGCTTCATCAGCGTTGTATACCAATGTCTCCCGGTCAAAATATCTCAAATATAAGTTCATGGAATTTGTTTTTCTATGCTAAAAAAGAGCGGCAAACGAGACTCGAACTCGCGACCCCGACCTTGGCAAGGTCGTGCTCTACCAACTGAGCTATTGCCGCAACAAAATGAATGTTCATGGTGAAGAGGAGGAGACTCGAACTCCCACGACACACTTGTCACTACCCCCTCAAAGTAGCGCGTCTACCAATTCCGCCACCTCTCCAACATGTAATATCTAATACCTTGAATAATGTAGTGCCCAGAACAGGACTCGAACCTGCACGTCTCTCGACACACGCACCTGAAACGTGCGCGTCTACCAATT
>JAEEGL011728276.1_pt1 | contig 21197 bp, 13 predicted proteins | sample 9134231 | NCBI WGS metagenome assembly JAEEGL01 (sample SAMN16246548, study PRJNA631951) | gut metagenome | biome: gut microbiome; feature: rumen; material: fiber-attached | host: Bos | place: Iran: Karaj | collected 2018-10 | reverse complement strand
CTGTAAAAAAATAAATTGGTCTTTCATAATAAATATCATCTTCAAGAACAATATTAACTGCATTAATTATAATTTCAATTCCATTATTAAATGAAATTTCTTGTTCAATTACTTTTATTTTTTCATCAACAATTGAAATAGTTTTATAAATAAAAAGTTTTTCATAAGCCTCTTTTGTATTATAATCATTTAATTCATAAACATGAATTTTTAAAGTTTTAATTCTTTGAATCAATTCATTTAATTTATAAATATTTTCATATATAATATAATCAAATATATTAAATGTAAAATTAAATTGTTCTTTTTGAATATCTGAATATTCTTTATAATAATTTCTACAAGAATAATTTTCAATATCACTGTCACCAAAACAAACAATTGACATTAATCCAGATATTAAAATATAATACATTCTATTTGCTGATCTTAAATTAGTATAAATATTATTAATTTTTATAATTTTTGAATTTTGATTTAATTCAACAATCAAACTAATTATATTAATTAAAATAAGAAATATACTGAAATAAATCATTAATTTTTTTGTATTTTGAAATCTAGATTTGTATTTTTTTAATACTTCACTATTTCCTATAATAAAACTTGATATTGTTTTATTTATGATTATTTTTTTTGTTAATATATTAACTGTACTTGTTGTGTTAACACTTCTTGAATCAACAATATATTTTGATATTTTTTCTTTGTCATTTTCATTTGTTTTTTCTTCATCATCATCTTCTTCAGTATCTAATATTTCTTTTGTATTTGTATAAATATAATTTTTTTGTCTACAATTAAAAATTTTATATATTTTTTCTTGAATAGAAAATGAAATAAATAAAGTTAATAAATATCTTTTATTTTTTTTAATAATAGTATATTTGTTATCTGATATTTTTTGAAATAAATTTGATAATATAAAAGAACTTCTAAAAATTCCTTTTTGTTGTTTTCTTTTTATTACATGTCTATTAAAATTTAATGATAATGCCATTTGTTTTTCAATATAATAAATAATATCAAATTCTCCTTGATTATTTTTATGTGATTCTGTTATTATTAAATTTTTTTTTAATACTGAATAATCACCAATAATACTAAAATCATTATTTCCTAATCCATTAGTTAGATAAAAATTATATATGAAAGGATAGTAAGTATTTTCATTTATTTCAAATCCTTTAATAATAAATTCAAATGTTTTTAACATTGAATTTTTGTTTGCTTCTTTTAAAAATTCGTTCATTGCATGAGAACGAAATTCTTCTGGGAATAAAAAAGAAAAATCTTTTCCTATATAATTTAATAAATCTTTTCCTGAATAAGCAATAGTATATTTTTTAAGAAATAAATTAATATTAATTATTAAAATTTTATCTTCATTATAATGATAATTTAAAAGTTCTTCATTATAATTTTTATTTAATCTAATTAATCCTTCATCTTTATTAATAGGAATATTTATTATTTCTTCATTTAAAATTCTCATAATAACTAAACCATAATATTGCATATTATCTCTTTCATTTAAAATAAAAGTTTGTTCAATTTCCATTTTTGAAAATTTTTCTGATAATTTTGTAATTTCACTAGGAGTAATAATAGAATAATATTGTAGTTTTTCTTCAATACTATCAAGAATATCTTTTATTTTTTTCAATATTAAATCTAATAAATTTATTTGCTTCCAATTAATATTTTCTGTAATGTTCATTTTTGAACAGAAATCTTCATATATTATTCTTATGTTAAATTGCATATTTGGATTTAAATTTTGATACCTGTGAATTAATATTTTAAATTGATAATGTATTTTTAAATTATAACATGCTTTTTCTTTTAAATTTGATAATAATTCATATACATCATAAATGTAATTTGGAATATGATGCTCTAATGTTTTATTTCCATTTTTTATTAATGTTAAAAATAATTTATATAATGTATTATAATCAAAACTATTTTGTTGATTATTTTCTATATTTTTTTTTAAAAAATTACAAAATTCACATTTTCTACAAAATAAAAAATGAAATTTTATTTTTTCATTATATATTTTTAAATATAAATCTTTATCTTTATCTTTCATTAAATTTAATAATAAAAGAATTTGCTCTTCATAATTTAAAAAATTGATATTATTTAAAGATAATATAATAGGATTATATTCATATGCTAAAACAAAACATAAAATAATATTTCCAATGGCTAAAATTATATACATGAAAAGATGTTCATCATACAAAAAAACAGTTAAAAAAATCATCAAAGAGGAAAAAATATAGAAAAAATATCTTAATTTCACATTATTTTTAATTAGAATTGAGTAAATTGGCTTATTATATATAGTATGGAAAAAATAAAAAATACCAATATGAAAATAAATAAGAGTGAAAATATTTAAAAAAAATAAAATAGCATCATCTTTTGAAGTAGAAACATCACTTACATTTTTACTTAAAGATAATAATATTTTTAAATAAAATAAAAAAAAGTCAGTAACTCTCATAATAGAATTAACTGAATAATTAATATTTCCAGTACTTAAAACATATAACATTAAAATATTTTCAGAATTATAATAAATTTCAATTATTAAAATTATTAAACAAGATAATGAAAAAAACCAATATTTATTATTATTATAAACTAAAGTTATAAATTTATATATGTAAGTATCAATTGTACAAATGGAAAAACATCTACAAAAAAAAATATTATAAAAATTAATATAAATTTTATTAATAGTTTTATTTTTAAATTCAATTTTCAAATTGAATAAAATAAGATATATTATAAAAAGGATTGTTACAAATCCTACAAAAAAATTTGAAATTATATCTGATTTACTATATAATACATGAATATGATGATATGGTGAAAATATTAAAAAATGATTTTTAAACTTTTTTCTGTTTTTTTTATATGAAGATAAATAAAAACAAATATTCATTAATGGGACATAAATCATTATAAGTTCTAAAAAATTTAAAATATATAATATATATCTATTTTTAGTATAATGTCTGATATTTTGCCTAAAAATAAAATATTTAACATCCTTCATTTTAAGGATATATTTTAATTTAAATTATATTTTTGGGAAAAATATTTTTATTTTCATTATATTAATTATTTTATAATAATTTTGTTTTTGCAATTTGTATATAAAAAATTGCTTTTTATAAATATTTTATATTATTTATTAAACCTAAAAATAATTAATATTAATTTATAATATTAATAATTTTTTAAAATAAATAAAAAATATATATTTAGAAAAATAAATGTTTTTCAAAGTTAAATTTTTAGATGAAATAATCATATTTTAATATTTTTGTAAATTATGGAAATATAATAATTGGCTGGAATATTAAAAATTATTGAAAATTAAGATTATAATAAAAATAAGCAAATACATATAATATTAATATAATCAATAATTTGGTAAATATATTTTTCACACTATTATTTATATAAACAATTATATTTTATAATATTATATTTTTTTATATTAATTATAATAATATATATTTTTATTAACATTTTTTAGTTAAAAAAAATTTTTATATTCTTTTTATAATAAATAATATGTTATATATATTTTAAATTAAATTATTTTACATATTTATATTTTTTTATTTTTTAAATAAAAAATATATATGTATCTTATGTTATACTTAAAATTTATAAAAAAGAAAAAATAATTCATAGAAATTTGGAACCAACAAATATATTAAAAAGCATTAAATAGTTGGATAAATGTTTGATTTGATTATTTTGTTTTTCAAAAAAAATTTATAATAAAAAGAATTGAACTTTGTTGTCAATATCAATGACATCTTTAATAAGAATAGAAGAAAAAGATTTATCTAAAAATGATTTATGGAATATAGGAATAATTAATTATTATATGCATAATAAAGAATATCTTTATATTGTGAATATATATTATTTAAATATATTAATTCTATAACAAAATTAGTCCATATTATATTTTATGTTCGTGAATAATTACCATCTGATAATAGTCAACAAGTTATTAAATTTTTTCCAAGATTTAGGGATTTTTTAATGGATAGTTTATAATCTATATTTTTAAAAAAAAATATTCTTGATTATATTTTTGAAATTTCAATATATTTTTAATAAAATTTATTCATTATTAATTATATTTTTCATAATCATTAATTCAAAATTGAAAGAAACTAATTTACCCAATTCCTATTTTAGTGAAGTTTGTTTTTAAAAATTTTTTGGAAATCTATTTTAAAATTCTTATTCAATATATAGGGTTTGGATAAATCAAATTCAATTAAAAAAGTATGAGAAAGGTTATAATTTAGTTTCATTTCATTTTTAAAAAAGAATGAAAGTAATTCAAAATCAAAGATAAATAATAATATTGATATTTTCCAATTTTTCTATTTTATTAAAAAAAAATTATCTCATTATTATTTTTAAAGATTGAATGAAATATTATTTTTATAATATTCTTATTATCATTACAATAAAGTCTTTTTAATTTTTATTTTAATCATTTTAATAAAAAATAAATAAAATATATTATGAAGAAATGTTTTATTTTAATATTTTTATTAATTCAAATATATTCTCTCAATAAAAAAGAAAAAATCAACCAAAAAAAATTTTTAAATAAAGAAATTGTACCTAATTCACAAAATGAAACTGATAATCAAGGAAATGGATTTTTTGAAAGTATTGATTTTGATACGTCAGATGCACTTGATTTTGTCGAAAATATTATTAAACTACCTTTCAAATTAATAAAAGACTTTAATCAAAAAATGTCAAATCAAAATAATAGCGCTTTAGATATGATTCGTCATGGGTAATAAATAATCAATTAATCAATTTTTAAAAATATTAAAGAAAAAAAAAAACAATTAAAAAATAAGTTTTAAAAAATTTTATTATTATCAAACATACTTTATTCACTTTTAATCTTTTTTATAAAGTTTTAATGATATCATCATAATTCAAAAACAGTTCATATTTATTTTAAAAAAATAAAATTATCAAAAAAAGTAGAAAAAAAATACATTCAAAAAAGTAATCAAATTTTATAATAGACATTTGAAAGAATAAAATAAGATATATTGAATATGAATATAATATAAAGAAATAATGAAAATAATAATAAATAAAGATTTATAATTGTTATTTATAAAAAAAAAAAATTAATTGATTAAATTTACTTGAAATAATTTAATTAACTTTTATTTGAACAAATTTTTTTTGAAACAAAGTTTATTCTTATTAATACTAATAATTTTATTTATTTACTTTTTAGTATATATTTCTTTTTAAATAAAAACTATGATTTTATTTTTTTAAAATTAAATTCAATAAAATGAATGAAAATCTTATCTTTATAAAATTAAATATTAATTTTATTAATATCTAAAAATTATTAATAAATTTAAATTTAAATAATATTAATTTCTTATATATATAATTCAATATATTAATTTTATTTTTTTTCTAGTTTATATTTTAAGTAAAAAATTCAATAATAATTATAATTTTCTTTGATATTTTTTTTAAAAATTTATTTATTCTTATTTAATATTATTGTTCATTAAGAAAATTATTAATACAATTTTATTATTATTTCTAGTTATATATTCATTAAAAAAAATAAATATTTTTAAATAATTTCTCTTAAAAAATTTTAAATCTTTTTTATTTAAATTCAATTTTTATTAATTGATATATATTATTTATTCATTTTTTGTTTATTTGAGAATTTATATCAAAATGATAAAAATAAAAATTTTTGCAAATAAATAATAAAAATTAAAATAATATATATATATATTTTCATATAAAAATCTTTATTTGCATTCAAACATAACTTTAAGTTCTTGATAATCCACATCTTGTAAATATTTTTGAATATTACTATCATAAGGTTTAGGTTCAATTTCTCCAGGAATACTATTATCAATAAATTTTCCATTTCCTCCACTTTGATAAGGTAAATCAGCATTAATTCTATTTCCAAGATATAAATATTTATCATTATTTTTTAATTTTAATCCCTCAGGTAATTTCCCTTCAATACTTTGAATATTTTTAAAATAAATATTAGGTTTAAAATGAATTGTATCACCTGATAAATTTTTAATATAAAAAAAACTAAGAGCACAATTTTCAAATCTATTTCCAGTAAATAATGCAATTCTATGTTGAAATCTACTTGCATATTTTGGTAAAGTTTCTATTCTATTAATCATAATTGTTTTAAGAAGTGAGAAATCATCATCAGTTCCAATTTGTGCAATTTTAAATCTAACACTTCCAGAAAATGTTACTGAATATTTTCTAACTGGAGCATTTACTGTTTTATAATCTACATTATATATACAAATATATTCTCCTGGTTTAACTTTAGTTGACATTGTTTCATTATATGCAGAATCTACATATTCAATTTTATCATTTTGAATTCTTGCTAAAATTAAATTTGAAATTACTTCTTGATCTGGTTTAATTTTTCTATGAAATCTATAATATTTTTTATATATATTTATTGATAATATTCCATAACCATCAATTTTAATTTTCATTACATTAAATTTATCTGCTTTATCTTTTGGAATTTTAATCATTGATGATATTAATGGTTTTAATGGAACACAAATTGATACAACTTGGAAATATTTACAAAAATTATCAAAATCAATCCAAAAAATTCCATCATCTTTAGCTTTTGAAAATTCAGGAAAAGCTTTTTTAGCATCTCTAGTCCATTTATCACTTCTATCACTCCAATCACCATTCCATTCACCTTCACCAAATGGATTTCTAATTTTCATTAATTTAACAATTTCATTATTAACTTTCCTTTCAAAAGCAGAAACAAGAGTAAAAGAATGATTAGCAATTAAACCAACATTACTTAAACCAGGAGTTCCTTCTCTAATAGAACAAGTCATAATACAATTATAAGAATCAGCTCCTTTAATATTATTCCAAAGTGAAACTTTATTTTCTCTAGAAACTTCAATAGGTATAGTAGTAAAAGGAGTAAAAGCTTCAAAAACTTCTCTAGGATAACCAATAACAATATTAGCATATCCACCATTAACTTTAGCCCATGCTTTCTCTAAGAAAACACCCCATAAATTTTTATTAGGAGCATCAGAAAAAATAGGTCTACCACTTTTTTTATTAACTGGAAACATATCATCAACAGGAACAATTTTCCATTCACCATCAATTTGCATTGCAATTTCAATTGCTTCACCATTATAAGGTAAATTAACAGTTTTAAAAAGTTGAATTATTAAAGAAGGAAATTCTGCTAAAGCTGCTAAAACTGCAACGAAATATGCATCTGCAACTTCTCCAATTTTTATATCTTCTAATGTTATTTTATCACCAAAAATTTTAGCTTCTTCACCCCATATTTCATTTGCTGATTTCCATTCAATATCTTCTGGAGACATTTTTATTGCTTTTAATGCACGAGATCTTCTTTCTTCGTTTGGATCTGTATATTCACCATCTTTTTTACCAAAGAATGTGTCTATTGTTGGAGGAAATTTTGAATCTGTAAAACGAGATGAACCTGGATCTTGGTTTTTATAGTAGTTTGTATTTGTTGTTACGTATTCGTTTGGATTTGATGATAAATCTACTTTTTCTCCTTTTTCATATCCACCTGATGTTATTTTGTGGGAGGATTCATTTAGGTTTTCAGCATTTTTTGTTCCACCACATCCCATTTTTTTTTATTTGGGTAATTAAGTTATTTTTTATTTTAATAATTTTTTTTTTTGTTAGAAACGCATTATAATTTATATTTTTTTTTTTTAAATAATAATAAAAATTGTTTTAAAATTTAAATTTATATTTAAGTGTTTTTTGAAATTGATTTTATTTATTACTTAAATAAAATTTTATTTTCTAATTTATAAGGTTTTTTATGGACTAAAATTTTGATTCATGTTTTTTATTTTTTGCATTTTACATTATTATTCTTTATTTTTTCCTTTTCCTATATGTAAATTTTTTATATTCATTTAAATGTATTCTATTATTATATTTTTTTTTTTCAACCTTCATTATTTTTAATTTAATATTTCTTTGATTTTCTGTTTATATAAATTTAAATCATATTATAATACTAAATAAAATTATTTTTCTCAACATTTTCTTTTTTTATTAAAATATTTTTTTGCACTGATTTGAAAAAAAAATTATAAAATATTATCTAAAATTGAATAAAAATAAAAAAAAAATAAACAGAAAATTAAATAAAAATAATAAAAAATTAAAAGAAAAAATTAAATATAAATAAACAAAACTTTAAATAAATTTTTCAAATCATTTTTTTTTAATTCAAAATAAAAGAATAAAACTATTTATTTCTTTTTAAAAACAGCAATAGCCATTGAATATTGTTCCTTATGTCTTAATTCAACAACACTTTTTTTATAACCAATAACACCATGATTTTGCCAAGGATCATTAAAATAATATTTCTCATGATCATAACCAACTAAAAGTAAGCAATGTTCATTAGCTTTCCAAACGAATGTTTCCCCTGTTTCTTTAATAATCCATTTAGCACCATTTCTAGTAGGAACCATATTCATAGTAGCCCAAAAAATAATTGGAATATTTTTATCAATATATTTTGTTATTAATTCTTTCATTGATACTCCAGTTAAATCTTTTACTTCATATTTAACTCCTTTTTTTCCATGAATAGGTAATGCTTTTTTAACTGCTTTTTCTATTACTGGAGCATAACAACCAAATGAATTTGAAGTATATGGAGAACCTATAAAAAATTTTCTTGGATCTGATGAATATAATTTTCCATTTTTGGAAATTATTTGTGCCTTTTCAAGATATTTTATAAATTCATCTACTGTTATTTTTATCCCTAAATATTGTAATGCCATTACTGTTGATACGCTTTCACATCCTGTTGGCCATCTTTTTGTTTGGTCTATATATGGGGCTTTTATTATTTTTTTTGATAGTATGAATGATAATAAGAAAATATATAATATTCTTTTCATTTTTTTTTTTGTTTATTATTTTTTGATAATTTTATTATATTATCATCTAGATTTTTGAAAAATTTAATTATTATTTTATAATTTAAAATCAATTTTTTATTCTATTTGAAAAATAAAATTTGAATTTTTTGAAAAAAGATAATGGATTGCTTTCTGATGAATAAATTGTTAGAAATACTTACTCAAAAATATATAATATATAAAAAATATTTCAATAAATTATTATATTTATCTGAAATAAATATTTATAAATGTAGTTTCTGAATAATCTTTTATTAATGAAAGATTTTCAAATAAAATATATATAATCTAAAAAATTAATTTTAAATAATAAAACATTTAATGAAAAAATTAAATTATATTAAAATAAACTTAAAAAATATTAAATGATATAGGTAAAGTATATTTTACATTAAAAAATTTTATTTTTATCATAAAATAAAAATAATTAATAGCTCAGTTAACAAATAAAAATAAATGAATTACCAAAATAAAATAACTAAATAAAATAAACAAAAATAAAGAATGTTTAATTTTACAAAAAAGGCAATAAAATTAATAGAAATATCATAAAAAAATTCAATTTTAAAAATGAACAATTATTAACTTGGAGTACAACTCCAGTATCTTTAAGTCCACAAGAATCATTATAATAAACTCTATAAGTAAAAATATCTTTAGGTTTTCTTGAATCACCTAAAAGAGTTCCATCATTAGGTCTACAAGAAAGTTGAGTAAGAGAATAAGTACATTTAGATAAATTAAAATAAACAGTCTGAGAATCATTAGTAGCAAATAAACTAGAAATATTGTTAGGATAAATATCTTCTGTAAAAAAAAGACTAAATACTCTTCCTAATTCTGTATTTTCTATCATATTATCAATAAATTGTCTTTCACTTGTTTTCCATACATCAATTAATACTCCAATTTTAGTATCTGTTGTTTTGTTTGAAATTTCATTTGGAACTATTATATTTACATTTGTTCCTTCTACAGTTTGTTCTTTTATACTAATTGGATATGATCTTGATATACTTGTTAATCTACATATTGATTCTGTTGTTGTTTTTGATGTATTTTTAATGTTACATGTTGCATTTAATAATGAATCAACTTTTCCATCTTGTAATTTTAATATTACATCATCTTCTATTGAAGGATCTGTTGTGCTACAATCTGGACATGATAATGTTATATTAAATTGATATGTTCCTTTAAAATATGTATTACAATTTTTAGGATAAATTACGTTAGTTATTGTCATATCCTTTGTGTTTATATATGAAAGATAGAATGTTAATAAAATAAAAAGAAGAGGATTCATTTTATTTTGTTTAATTAATAATAAAAAAAGTTTTATTTATTATATTTAATTTCATTAAATATTAAATTAATTAATCATTAAATATCAAGTATATTTTCATATTATGATTTAAAAAGAATAATAATTTAAAGACTTATATTAGTATTCAGTAATTATAAATATTTTTTGTAAAATTTATTAAAAAAATTATTTTTATTTTTCTTTGGAAAATAACTATTGAATAAAAAACATTTTTATAAACTAATTAATTGATTCACTAATTAAGATAATTTTGTAATTTAAAAAATTTGAAAAAAACTTTTATTTAAATAAATATAAAGTATAAATATTTATTTCAATAATAAAACATTTTTTTCTTTTATTATTAATTTTTTTTTAATTTTCTCACAATAATTATTTATAATTAATTATATTATTATAATATTAAAAAATTGAAATAAAAAATTGATTTTTACTTAATGCTGGTTTAAATATTTTTATATTTGATTTTTTTTGAATAAATAAAAATAACATTTTTAAAATGTTATATAATGAAATTGAATATTCTTCTTTAAATTGTGAAATTTTTTAAATTAAATATTAGAATAGTGATAATATATTAATTGAAAATTAGATATATATATAAATTCTTGACATATAAGATTATTATTTTTAAAATTAAATCCTTATTTTCAAATTCAATAATATAAATTATTATTTAATCTTTATTTTTTTTGTTTTTTTGAATTTTTTTTATTTCTTATCTGCATTCTTTTAACTTTTCCAGGTCTTTTCATTTGTTTTTTTTTATATCTCCTTTCATCAGCTAATCTTTTTTCTTTTGATTTAAATTTAACACTTTTTCCAATTAAGTCTTTTGGATTAAATTTTTTTTTTTTTCCATCACCAATAAATTTATCAATATTTTTATAATCATTTGGATTTGTTTTAATATGTTCTTTCCATTTTTCAATTCCTTCAGCAGTTTTTCTTTTAAAAGAACTTTTCATTTTATTTTGATAATCTTTCATAGACTTTGCAAATTTAATATTTTGTAATTTTTGTTTTTTTTGTTCAAATTTTTTAATAAATTGTTGTTCTTTAATTATTTGTTTTTTAACATTTGCCATTTGTTCATCACTTTTTAACATTTCCACAAAATAATCTTCAGGCCTATTTATTTTTTCTCCTAATTTTTTTAATTTAATTAATCCATTTATTGCATTTTGTTTTGCTAAATTATAAAAATATAATTCTCTCTTAATATCATCATCAGGATTTAAATTTTGATCTATTTCATCATCTGAAATTATTGTTAAATTTTCTAACCAAGATACTTTTTTACCTTTTTGAGAAAAAAATTTTAGAAAATCATTTATAATTAAATTTTTTTTTTCTTCTAATTCATTTGTTAAATTAATTATTTCTTCATTTTCAATTCCTTTTTCTTTTTCTTCTTCTTCCATTATTAATAATTCTTCTTTTAAATCTTCTTCTTCTCTTTCATTATTAGAATTTGTATAATTTCTTTTATCTTTTTGAAATTGTTTTGTTTTCTTTCCCATTTTGTGGAATAATTTTTTTCAATTAGATAAATTTTTAAAATAAAATTAAAATATAAAAAAATAAATAATTAGATTTTAAAGTAAATTATCATAAAATAATTATTTAAATTTTATGATTGAAATATTATTTATTTTTTTTTTTTTTTGATGGTTTTCTTTTTCTACTTCTAGGTTCGTCAACAGTTGGATTGGTTGGATTAATTATTTCATCACTAGTTGAATTGGTATTATTATTAATATTTTCTTTTGGTTCTTCTTTTTTTTCAATATTTTCTTTTGGTTCTTCTTTTTTTTCAATATTTTCTTTTGGTTCTTCTTTTTTTTCATTTAATTTTTCTTTTGTTTCTTCTTTTTTTTCACTAATATTTTCTTTTGATTCTTCTTTTTTTTCAATATTTTCTTTTGGTTCTTCTTTTTTTTCAATCTTTTCTTTTGGTTCTTCTTTTTTTTCACTAATATTTACTTTTGGTTCTTCTTTTTTTTCATTTAATTTTTCTTTTGATTCTTCTTTTTTTTCACTAATATTTTCTTTTGGTACTTCTTTTTTTTCACTAATATTTTCTTTTGGTTCTTCTTTTTTTTCAATATTTTCTTTTGGTTCTTCTTTTTTTTCATTTAATTTTTCTTTTGGTTCTTCTTTTTTTTCAATATTTTCTTTTGGTACTTCTTTTTTTTCAATCTTTTCTTTTGGTTCTTCTTTTTTTTCAATCTTTTCTTTTGGTTCTTCTTTTTTTTCATTTAATTTTTCTTTTGTTTCTTCTTTTTTTTCACTAATATTTACTTTTGGTTCTTCTTTTTTTTCAATATTTTCTTTTGTATCTTCTTTTTTTTCAATCTTTTCTTTTGTATCTTCTTTTTTTTCATTTATTTTTTCTTTATTTTGATGATTAATATTTACATTATTTCCATCAAATGTAATATTATTACCAGCATTTGTAATAATAAATATAGTCATATCATTTAAACTTCTATCACCTTTATATTGAATTCCCTTTTGATTTTTTTTTCCTTTAGGATAAAATAATAATGTAGGATATCCATTAATACTTTCATATTCTAAACTATTTTCAAGCATATTAAATTCAGCAATTCTAACATAATCTTTCAATTTTTCAAATCTTTTTCCTAATTCTATATAAGTAGGTTCAAGTTTTTTACAATGACCACAATAAGGAGAATAAAACTTAACTAAAACATCTTTATCATTTTCAATAACTTCTTTCATAAAAGAATTTCCAACAACTTTAAAAACTTCTTTTTGTTCTTTTGGAATTTCTTCTGATTTTATTGAAGCTTTAAATTTTCCATTTACATAATCTTCAACAAATTTATTCATTTTATTTTCAATAAAAGTACCATTTAAATACCATTTTTGAACATCATCATATTGAATATCAATAATAGCAACTTTAGGAAAATTACTATCAGGATGTCCAATATATTCAACATATGAAGGGTATTTTTCTCCATCAAATAATGAAAAATATAATTGATTTTTTCTATATTTTTTAGCAATTTCAAAGAAATATTTATCATATTTTTTTCTATCATCATCTTTAAGATTAACAAATACAACTGGTTTTTTATCATATTGAAATATTCTTCCTCCTTCATATGCAGATATTAAATATGGATATTTATGTAAAGAATCTAATTTATTTATTGTATTATCATCTATTATTCCTTCACTAAAATGTACTTTTTCATCATGAGATGTAAACATTACTATTGTTGATGGTTTTACTCCATATTTTTTCATTACTTCTTCATCTTTTACATGACCATAAATATGATCAAAGTCATTTTCTGCTTTATTTTTAATAATATTTAATTCTTTTTCAACATTACCAAAATAAACATATGAAATTTCTTGTTTATTTTCATAATTTTTTTTTATTTCATCAACTGAATTAATTTCTTTTAAAGGATTTACTTCTTTTCTATATATCCATTCAATAAAATCATCTTTAGATTTTGTGTTTCCATTATAATGAGTTTGTTCTCTTCCATAATTTGAAAAATATAAAATTGTTGGAAATCCAGAAACACCGTATTTTGATAATATATTATGATAATGATCTCCATTTATACTAGCAAATGCAAAATTATTATATTTTTTTACTTCTTCAGATAATGCAGCTTGAGAAAACTTTGGATATGCCTTTTTACAATGTGGACACCAATGTGCAAAAACTAAGAGAAGAAGATTTTTATTTGTTGATATTGCTTCTTCTATTGTTTTATCTGTGAGATATATAATTCCATCTAATTTTGGAAATGAAATTGATGTGTCTTTTAAATAATTTTTTGGAGATAAAAAATCTTTAAATGATACACAGTTTATTGAAATAAAAATGACAAAGAGAAAAAAAATTCCCTTCATTTATAAATATTTTTAAATATTTAATATAATTATTAATAGTTAAAATGAATAATTGATTTAACTTTAGTATATTTGATTAATTATTATAAATTTAATTTCTTTAAATATTTTATTTAAAATAAAATAAAAGAATTTAATCTTTAAATTATTTATAATTAAAATTAATCTTAATTTTAATTCATATGTTTCACTTAAAAAAAATAAATAAAATTTAAAAAGACTTCAATCTAATAAATCATCAATATTAATTTCTTCTTTAACATCAATTTTTGGTTCTGCTTTCTTTTCATCAAATTTTATATTAAGTCCCTTTAAATCATCTTTAAGCATTTTTTTACTCTGATCTACAAATTTATTTTCATCATTTTTTAAATCTCCTTTTATTTCAGTTATAATTTTTAAATTATTTTCTGCATATGCAGCTAATAATTCTTCTTTTTTATTTCTTCTATTTATATCAGGAAAAATTTCAAAATGACGAAAATCAATTAATTTATTTTTAATTTTTCTTTCATGTGTCATAGGAAATAAATCTTTATTTAAATTATCATCATTATTCAATTTAAATTGATCAAAATCCATATTTAAATTATTTTTCCCTTGTAATTCAGATTTAATCACTTTAGTCATATGAATAATTCTTTGACATGATGCAGATTTTTTTGTATTTATTCCTAAAAAAGTATCATAAAAATCAACATGAGTATTAACTTTTGAAACATATCTATCTGATAATAATTCATTATAATCATTTGATTGACCTAATACAACACCATCTGATATTATTCTTTCATCTCTTTTTCTTGATCTTAATTGCTTAAATTTATATGTTGGTGATGTATCATCAAACATTTGATATTGATTTTTTCTCTTTCTTTTTTGTTTGTTAGTTTTATTTTCTTTTGGATCACTCATTATAATATGAGGATTAAAAATACTTATTATTTGTTCTATTTTTTGTTTTGTTTTTTCATTAATTGATTTATTATTATAAAGATTTGAAATTGTTGATCTGTTTTTTTTTGAATTTGAATCAATTGATTTTTCGGAACTTGTTAAAATATTTTTCATTTTTTTTGAAAAATAATCTCCTTTCATTTCTTGGAAATTTATTGAATTATTTCTATTGTGATTTCCATTTAAAGTATTTTTATCTGTATTATTCTTATATTTTGTAGAATGAATATTATTAATAAGTGATGATAACATTTCATTTTTTAATTTTTGAATTTTATGTTTTTTTATTGATGATGATGTTGGAATTGTTATTTTTTTATCTGTTAAGTTATTTATATAAGTAAGTGCAGAAGTATATTTTGTTTTAATTTTTTTATCTATAGCACTCATATTACTGTCATTCATTGAACAAAGAGATCTAAAATCAATAGTATTATTTTTTTTATTTTTTGATGGATTTTTGATATCAATATTTATATTTGAATTTTCTTTTGATTTCATTTGTTTTAAATAAAAATTAAAAATAAAATAAACTAAATTTTATTTTTAATTATTTGAATAAATCATTTATTAATTTAAAAAAAGTAGAGGAATAATTAATATTTATTTGAGATTTTATATCTAATTATTAATTTTTTTAACTTAAAATATGAAAAAGTAATTTAATCACTAATTTCTTCATTTTCTAAATTCTTTTTAATTTTCTTTATTGTTCTAAAATTAATTGTTTATTTAAATATTTTAGAAAAAAATAATAATTTCATATCTTTTTTTTAATTATATTAAAAATATAATATGATACTTTATTAAATAACATATATAATTTGAATATTTAAATTACTAAAATATATATTATTTACATTTTATATTTATTCTAATATAAAAAATAAATTTTCCAAAAATTTAAAATAAAATTTCAAAAATAATAAATTAAAAATTAATCAATAAACCTAAAACCAGAAAAAAAAAAATAAAAAAATGGCAACAACCGAAAAGCAAAGTACCTACCGTGAGGATTTCCCAGGATATCAAGGTCATATTCCATATAAATTCAGTATAATTGGAAAAACCGTGGGAGCAACAAATGAAACAATAAAAGAATTATTAACAACAGAGCCTCCAAAATCAACACTTCTTCGTCCATCAGACAACACTGACTTTTCTCATTACGACAGAGATTATTATTGTGACACATTTTATAGAGGATATCCATTAGAAGAAGATAAAATATTTTCAAACAGAAGTAAAGAAGCTCAAACATGGATAGTAGGAGATAAATACAAAATTTACCCTCAACACATTCCAGGTGTTAAATGTCATGTTCCAGGTATTTATTCAAGTAATATTTATGGTCTTCCATATGCTAAAACAACTGCAGTTTCAATTAAAGGTGATTATAATAAGAATCCTGATTGTAGTGATAAAGAAAGATTTACTTCTACTAATATGGATACTTATACTAAACCTAGAACAAGGAGTTTAAATGAAGAGAAAGAATTAGAAGAAAATGAAAAGAAATATTCAAGAACTTTTTATGGTACTGGTAATAATATTTATAATGATAGTAAAAGGAAATTTTATAATGATATAAGGAGAATTTATCATTCAAAAATTGCACAAGTTCCTACTGTTGGTTATGCTGGAACACAAAGTATTTTTCAAAAACAAATTTCATATTTGAATTATGATAAAATTATGGAACAGGAAAGAAGAGAAAAAGAAGGTATTATGTTTAAAGAAGCTGAAGGATTACCTCCTAAATTTAAGGAAAGTTTAAAAAGTATTCAACCTGATACTGATGTTCCTTATGTTGTTGGTTATAAAGGATTTAGAACTGCTGTTAAAGCTGAAAATGTTCATGGTGAGAATTTCCATGATGCTTCTTTAGAAGGAAGAAATATTTCTAAAATGAGAGCTAATAATATTTATTATTAAATGATTCGCAATTTTTAGATAGAAGAATTTAAATCAATTTTTTAAGTTTTTAAAGAAAGAAATTTTTTATTTTTTTTTAAATTTTAAAATAGAGTTTTTTTTTTTATTTTTTTCTTTTTTTATAATCTTAATTTTCCAAAAATATCTTTTTTACACTCTAAAACTAATTGATATAAAGATAATAAAGCATCAATACCTTCAATAATTGCTGTTTGATAATCTCCACTTTTAAAAGTTGCTATTGTTTGTCTTATTTTTTTACTAACTGGACCTGCTTTATTAATGCAATCCATTACTTTTTCATATGAAGTTTTATATTTATTTAAGAATGAAATATTTCCAAAAGTACATTTAACTATGACGTCATCATTTTCTTTATAAAGTTTTAATATGTGTGGTTTTAATTTATTTATATCTCTTTTTTCTAATTCATTTATTAAGTTATTTAAGTCTTCGTTTATATTATTTTGTTTTGATATACATCTTTTAAGTGCTCCTAAAGGATCATATATTCCATTTCTTCCCATACATAAAGAAAAAGTTATTAATGTAAATAAGAGTAATTGCCTCATTTTTTATTAAAAATAAACTTTTAATGAAATAATTTATTTGTATATGCTTATATAATAAATATAAAAAATGAAATTAAAAAAATAAATTGAAGATATTAATTGAAAATAAAGATATCACATTTTTTTGTTTTAAAATAATAAATTTTCAATCTATTTAATTATAGATAATAATATAATAGAATATTTTAAATTAATGATAATCATAATTTAAAGATAAAAAAACAAAGGCAAAAAAATAAATAGATATAAAATTTAATTTTTGAATAAAACAATATTAGACTAAATATAAAATAATTATTATTCAAAAAATTAGAGGAATAAAATTATTATTTTTATATTAAAATTTTTCATTATAAGATTAAAATAAAATTTAGTTAAGATTTAATATTATATAAATATACCTATTGATATTTCAATAAAAAAATTAATGATTTTATTATTTTTCATTTTTTATATCTTTTAATTTTTTTTTTTAATTCTAAAATATCTTTTGTAAATTGTGCCATTAATCTCAATAATTTTTCAATCCATTTTTTATTTTCTCTTATATCATTATTACAATTTTCTTCAATTTCTTTATTTTCTTTTCCATTATTTTTGATTATTTTCATTAATAAATTTTTTTCTTTTTTAAGTTGATATATCTCTTCAGATAAAATATTATATTTATTTAATAAGAGTTGTCTTTTTATAGGATTAATTTCTTCCTCTTCATTTTCAAATTCAAAACTTTCATCAACTATATTATTTTTAACAAAAAGTTGATCATATACCCAAGTATGTTTTTTTTTTAATTTGTTATCTTTTTTATCCATTTCATTTGTTTCATTATTATTATTATTATCTTCTAATTTTTTTTCATTAAAATTCATTAGATTTTTATTTAGAAATTTTTGATTATTTGAATCTTTTTTATTTACATTTGTTTTAGTTTCTTTTAATTTTTTCATTTAAAATAAATATAAAAATATATATGTTGAGAATTTAAATTTAATAAATAAAAAAAATCAAATTTTTTATAAATAAATAAAGTAGATAAATAATATATATATTCAAAATTTAGCAAGGCAATCCAAAATAAACACCACTTACAGATTTATATTGATTAATTGTAGACAATCTAAAAGGTTTTGATTTTAAAATTATAGGTTTAAATTTACTTAAGCATAATAAGACTTTTTCTTCTTCATTTTTTAATTTCTTTTTTTTTTCAGTTAAATCTTCATTCAAACATTTACGTTTGAATTTTTTTATTCTAATAACTCTAAATAAATTATTATATTCAATTTCAGTTGATGGATTTATTTGATTATATTCTTCATTATTTAAACCTCTTATTTTATCAAATAATTTTAAATTTTTTTTCATTTTTTGTTTTACAATATTATTATAATAATTTTCTTTAATTTTTTCCATTTCTTTTTCCGAATAATATCTTTTTTGATCATCTTCATCATTTAAATTTGCATGAGTTAAATTATAATAAAAATTATCTCTATCAGGATCAGGAATTATAACTTTTTGACTTTGTTGATATATATTATTCATTCTCTCTTTATTAATTTGTTCAAAAGTCATTTCTGCTATTTTTAATTTTTTTTTTGCTTTAGCAGAACTTTTATCATATTCACTTAAATAATAATCATTAATTATATATCTATTTAATTTTGCAGTAGAAGAAAATAAAGTTACTTTTTGATGATTTTTTTCTTTAAATGGAGTTCGAAATTCTTTTTTTAATAATTTTTTTTTTTCTTTTTCTTTTATATAATCTATTCTTTCAGATTTATTTGTTATTCCTAATTTATCAGTTAATTTATTTAATTCATTTAAAGTATCTGTTGTTTTTTTTTCTGATTTTCTACTATAATTTATACTTAATTTTAGATTTTTTCCTGTTTTATTTATTGAATTTGATGAACTATCGTTATTTAAATATTTTCCTATTGTAATTGATGGGGTTAAATCTCTAAAAGTAATTGATTTTTTGTTTTTAATTGAATTTCTAAGAAATCTTTTTTTCAAATTTAATTCAATCATTTCTAATTCTTCATCTTTTTCAATTTTTTTTGTTTTTGATAAATGCTCTAAGTTTGAGTATTCATTATTTATTTTAATCATATCTGAAGTTATAGGTTGCTTAATTATAACTGTTGACCTTTTTTTATTTGCTGATTTTGGAGATAATAATTTATTTGCTTCATTGTTTATAAGAATTCTTCTTAATAAATAACCTTTTTCTCCAACTGAATTCATATTTTTTTAATTTTTTTTCAAATGAAAATATTTAATATAGAAATTTTAATTTAAATATTTAATTTATGATAATTTGAAATAATTTTTAAAAATAAATAAAAATGTTATTTATTTAGCTTTATTAAAAAAAGAGAATTATAAATTTTTTTGCCATACTAAGATATATATTAAGTTAGTTAACGTTAATTTTCAACAAAAATATTTTAATATTTCATAGAAAATATTATAATTTCCATTAATAATAACCAAATTATTTAATAAACTAAAAAAATTATTAAAAAAGTAAAATAATAACTTATACAAAGGCAAAATTTTTTAAAATTTTTTTATTAAATGAAATATTTTAATAATATTTTTAAATAATAACATAATTTTAGTAATTTATCGATAATAACACAGTTTTCTTTGAACAAAATTAAATGAAAAGTTATTACTTTTATAAACTAATAATTTTCAGATAATTTTTTTATGAAATTTTTTTTTTCAATTATATTTATTATTTTTGTTATTATAATAGAAATTTAAAAATATAAATAAATATGAAAAAATGATTATTAAAATCCTCAAATGCAAAAAAATTTTAATTTTTTTTATAAATAAAAAAATACATAATTTTAATAATTTTTAATAATAATTTGATTCAAAGAATTAATCAATTATGGTTTAAATTAACTATGATTTAAAAATTTAAAAAGTTAGATATTTCAATAAAATTTTTTCTACTCTCGCATTTTCATATAAAAATATTTATAATAATAAAATATTTTATTGAAAATAATGAAAACAAATATTAATAAAAAAAATGAATATATTGAGTTCAAAGTCATTAGATATTCCTAAGAAAAATTCATTTAATTCTTCTATTAATATATTAAGTAAAAAGTTTTCAATTAATTGTAAATCTAAACCAAATAAATATTATGAATCAGCTGAATATAGATTAAGCCAAAATCCTCCAATTTATTTTTATAGAAAAATAACAAAACCATATAAATATAATATTTCAAATATAGATTTATCATATTCAAATAGAAAAAGTAATGAAGATATTTTTGCAGAAAAAGTTAAAAATATTATAAATAAAGAACTTGGAGATAGTATAAATTTAAATAATATTTTTTCTCAAAGTTTAAAAAATGATAGATATAAACCAAAAGG
>JAEEGL017269799.1_pt1 | contig 21198 bp, 10 predicted proteins | sample 9134231 | NCBI WGS metagenome assembly JAEEGL01 (sample SAMN16246548, study PRJNA631951) | gut metagenome | biome: gut microbiome; feature: rumen; material: fiber-attached | host: Bos | place: Iran: Karaj | collected 2018-10 | reverse complement strand
CCATTTGAAAAAGATAATTTTTTTCAATAATTTATTTATGATTTTTTATTTAAATATTTACATTTCACCTTTGTTTTTAACTGTAAATTGGATATTATTTTTCTTTTTTTAAATCTTTTTTCTTTTTCCCTATTCTTCTTTTTATTATTTATTCATTATATTCTAAATGTATTTATTCTTTATTTAACCTAATTACCTTTCATTAACTAAAATCAATATAATGTTTTCTCTTTAAAATAGGTAATTTTTATATTCATTCTCACACTTAATATAATTTTGAAGTTAAAATTTTATGATTATATTGAAATTATTAATTATTGAGAGATTCCCTTTAAGTAATTCCCTGAATTTTTTTAAATTTATTATATTATTTATTTCTAAAAAATCCATATAAACCATCAGAAAAACAATTTTATAATTTGGGGGATATGGTTTATCTAATGAATTTGGAGGATATATTAATTTCAGATTAATAATTTGAATGTATTATATTAATTTATTTTATTTCTTAAATTAAATTTATAATTTTTTAATCTCAATAAATTATATTAAATTATTTTTATTTATTTGAAAATAAATTTATTCTAAGAAAGCAAAATCAAATTCTTTTTTAGTTTTTTCAATTTCTTGTTTAAATTGTTGAATATTATTTGAATCATTAAATATCATTATAATCTTTCTTCCAATAGAATTTAAACAGTAAATATAATATCCTTTAAAATTTGTAAAACAATTTAAATTTATTTTATTATTAATAAACATAATTCTTTCAAGAAAAACTAATTTATCTTTATTCTTCTTTGAAAATCCAGATAATATAATATTTTTATTTCCTTCATTATGATAATAAATATTTGAAATTGAATTATCGTGACTTTGTGATTTAAGACATTTTTCCATTTCAATTATTATATCATTAGTAAATAGTTTTCCACCGATTTTCTTAAAATCTACATTTGAAGGGATTGATTTAATGGAAGTGTCAATATCTAAAAACATAAAAATTGTAATCCCTATACAATAAAAAATTAATAGTTTATATTCTTTTTGTTCTAATTTTTGTATATAAATTGTTGGGAAAAAAATTTTAGATAGTTGTTCTGCTTTACCCAATAAAAAACCTTCTTTATTTATTTGAAATACCTTTCTAAAAGGTGATAAATTTCGAGAAAACAATGATTCTTCATTTACATTATTTTTTTGTTTTTGAGGACTTGAATTTTTTGAATTTTTAAAATTTTCTTCTCCTTCAAAAGTTATTTCAATATTTTTTTTTATATCTTCTTTTTTCACTTCTTCTTCTTTTTCTTTTGTTTCTTCTTCTTTTTTTACTTCTTCTTCTTTTTCTTTATTTTCTTCTTCTTTTTTCTCTTCTTCTTCTTTTTCTTTAGTTTCTTCTTCTTTTTTTTCTTCTTCTTCTTTTTCTTTGGTTTCTTCTTCTTTTTTCTCTTCTTCTTCTTTTTCTTTGGTTTCTTCTTCTTTTTTCTCTTCTTCTTCTTTTATAATCACTTGTTCAGTTTTAATATATTCTTCTTTTTTTCCTTCATTGGTTTTTATCTCTTCATTATCTTTTTCATTATTGTCTAAATCTAAATTAAAAATATTTTCTAATATTTCCTTTTTATTTTCATCAACACTTGATTTCTCAAAAGAAGGTTTTTCAAAATTATTATGTTTTGAAAATCCTGTGAAACAGGAAAAAAATAAATTATATAATAAACTAAAAGAATCAAAAGGTAAATCATTATAAATTATTTTTCCTTTATATAAAGCAGTGATTAATTTAATGTCTTTAAAATTTTCTTTAATTTTTTGAATAGAGAAAAGGATATTTGCTTGAATATTATTTGAAACTTTCAAAAATTGCATTTTATCAATAAAACCAATTTTAATATCTTGAAGATAAACTAAATAATTTTTAATAAAATCTTTAATAATATCTTTTTTATTATCAGAAAGAGGAATACTTAACTCAGGATTTTCTTTTGACAAAAAAAATTGTGAAAAAGAATTATGATATAAACAAAATAAATTATAAAAATTATCTAAAAATGATTTCAACCATTCTTTTTTAGTGTCAATATTTTCATAAGGACTAAAAAGTGTATTTTTTTTTGTTATAAAACAAATTATAAAATCACTTTCATAACAATTTGCAATAAAATAAAAATTATTAAGTTCAGTAAATAAGAATTTTTCATTAGTCTTTTCAAATGATTCCATAAAAGACATTGTTCCTTCTATTATACCTAAATTTGATCTTTTAATTAATAATTCTTCATCTCTTGGGCAATAATAATATAATAATTTTGCATCTTGTATTTCATCATCACTTGGTTTTTTATTTGGAGATTTCAATGTCGAATTAAATATAAATATTGTATCTATTGAAATTTCCATGAATATAATTATTTTTAAATATTTTAAATAAAAATATATTTTATGAAAAATATTATAATTTATTATTCAAATTGTTAATTATAACATGTATTTTATTGTTTCATTAAAAGATTTTATACATTCAATTTAATTAATTTTATAGTAATTTTTATTTATTGTTTAAAATTTGAATATAATAATTAAACACATTTATAATTTTTGATATAAATCAATTGGCCATACATCTTCATTTTTATCATCTTGACTATATATACTTTCTGAGCTATATAAATTATTTTTTTGTTCCATTCTATTTTTTCTATTAAATTGTTCTAAAAATCTTTTATTTTTATAATAATCATATTCTGGTTTATAATTCAATATTTGACCAATTTTTTCATCATTATTAATTTGAAATATTTTTTTGGCATTTTCTTTGTTCTTATCAACTTTAATTTTCCATTCAAATAAATCTTCAATATTTCTTTTAATATCATAACTATTAATTTTTGGTTTAAAAGGACATTGTCTTTTCATTTTTTTAAATTCTTGAGATTTTCTTTCTTGAATTTTCTTATTTTTCTTTTTTAAAAATTTATTATTTCTTTCATAAAAAGTATCTAATGGTTCATAATTATAATTTATTTCAGGTTTAAAAGTATATTTATTTGTTTCTTCTCTCATTTTCATATTTAAATTTTGTAATTGTTTGATTTTTAAATTTTGACCATATAAAATTAATCGATCTTCAGGTTTCATAAAATTTTTACTTTTTCTTTTTTCTTCTGTATAAATACTAGCTAAAAAATAATAATTATTTAAATATTTCTTTTCTCCTTCATAAGCTAAATTTTCATTGTATAAAATTGACTTTATAATTATATCTTTATCTGTTTCATGTATTAAATTATTTAATTCTTTATTATAAACTTTTTTCTTTGAAGCTTCCTTGATTCTATAACTTTGTCTTCTTTTTAGTTTATTTTTTAGTTTTTGTTTTTTCTTTATTTCTTCTTCTTCAATTTTTTGAATTTGATTACATTTAATCAAATATTCTAAATATTTTTCTTTAAAATTTCTAAATGCTTTTTGTAAAATAAAAGCTGCTCTCATTAATTTTTTATATCTTTCTTTATAAAATAACTGAATAAAAACTATTTTTTTTAAACAATTTATAAATTTATAAAATTTTTTTCTCACTTTAAATCCTCTATAATATTTTTGAATCAATGTCATATTTATACTTACAAACTTAATTAAATAAGATAATTTTTTCCTAATTTTAAATCCTCTATAAAATGATTGAATTTTTATTATAAAAGGTGACAATAACTTTATATCAAAAGCTTTATTATTAATATTTTTAATAGAAGAAAAAACTTTATTTATTTCATTATATTTTTCTTGAGTATCAGGAATAATAATATTATTTTTATTTTCCTCAATCAAATTATCATTATCTAATAAATTGAAAATATTATATTTATTATTTTTCCTATTATTTTCAAATATAATTGAAGGACTTATTATATTTACTGAGATAATATTATTTGAACATCCATTAATTTGATCTCTTAAATCAATTAACATTGGTTCCATTAATCTTTTCTTTTTATTAATTTTCTTTAATTTTTTATGAATTTTAATTAATTCTCCTATTAATTTCTTTGACAAAGGTAATTTTTTTAATTTTTCACTTCTTATTTCTAATTTATGATCTTCTAAACTTTCCTTTAGTTTATGTAAAATATCTTTTATTAATTGAAAAGTTCCTTTTTTCATTACCATAAATTTTTCTCCTAATAAAACAACTTTTTCAAGTGAAAGAGTTTTAATTAAATTTAATGTAATATCATAATTATTTTTTAATCCATTTTGTTCAAAATTATTCCCACTATAATATTGAATTATTTTTTCATAATCTTTACCAACATTTCCAATAAAATCATTATATATAATCCATTCTTCATATCCAAATAATTCCCAATTCATTGTATTAAGAATTATATTTTTTTCATTTCCAAAAATTTTATTATACTCATTTTGATTTGAAAATATATCTTCACTGTTTATACAATATAAAATAAAAGGAGTAATTTTTTCCAAACCAAAAAATAAATATTTTAATTTATTATTTAAAATATCACTTAATGAAAATTGTTTTTTAACTTTTTCAATTTTAATTATTGAATATACTTTATTTTTACATTTTTTTAAAGTTTTTAAAATTTTTTCGTCAATATTTAAAGTGGAAGACTCCATTTGAAGATCATAATAAGAATAATATGAAGTTAAATATGAATAATTAACTCTAACAACTCTTTTATTATTTAAAAATTCAATTAAATTAGGCATATTATCATTTTGTTGAATAAGATATTTTACTTTTTCAATATTATCATATATATTATAACTTTGAATGAAAGTTAAAAGACCATTTTGTTCATCTAAAGATTTCATTAATTCATAAGATAAAGGTGCTTGAAATTTTTTTAATCTAATTTTGTTTTTTTCCAATAAACTGATCATTGTAGTATAATTAGACATTGAAAATAAATTTAAACATTCATTTGAATAATTTATTGATAAACCTCCCAAACTTTGGTCTTTTATTTCGCCTGGAAAATCTAATATATGAATATATCTAATATCATTTTCATTAATATTTCTTTTAAGTTCATCAAAATAACTTTGAATATATATTTTTACTTTTCTCAAAATATAATCATGTAAACAATAATATGAATATTTCATTAAAGATATTAAAATACATTTATGTTGATGAAGAGATAAAGTTTTCTCTTTATTTTTATTTTCAAAAAGTTCTAAAAATTTTTCCTGTTCAATTCCTAATAAACCACAAATTTGAAGTAAAATAATATCTTCATTTATATAATATTCATCAACATTTTGATAATGAAATTTACCTTTAGTTTTTAAAATAGTAACTTCATTTAATAAAATAATAATATATAAAATATTTAAAACTTCAATTAATTCTTTTTCATTCATAATATTAAAACATAATTCAATGAATTCATTAAATTGTTGAACATCATGATTATTATAATATAAAACAAATTCTTCATTATCTTTATTATCATAATAATTTTTATAGTATTTTTTAAAAAAGTTTAATTTAATATTTTCAAATCCTAATTTTTCTTGATGAGTTAAAATAAAACCATGAAGTAACATAAAGGAACGACCATCTTCACTAAAAGGTAAAGTTAAATCTAAAATTTCACTATCAATATCAAAATTTATAATTTCATTATCTTTAAAACCAATATGATATGAAAAACCACATGCATTACTTTTAATATTATCATCTTTAAATATTCTTCCAATCAATTCCATAATTTTTATTGAATTTGAAACTATTTTATAACCATCTTTATTTATTTCTTCTTTTGATGTTAGAAAAAATAAATATTGAATTATTTTATTCACATTAAAACTTTTTCCTGAATTTTTTTTTCCTATTATTGAAATACATTGATCTTTATTTTCATCTACTAATTGAGAAAAAACATTATGTGTAAAAGTATAAATATGTGAATGCCAATCATGCATTGATTTTATATAAGTTTTTTGACACCAATCTTGAAGTGAAAAATATTCTTCATTTTCTTCAAAATTATCAGGTCTAATATACATTAAAATTCTTCCTGAATTAATATAAAATTCTTTTTTATATTTTAGTAGAAATATTAAATAATCTGTTAAAGAAGATTTAGATATTTCACCTATATCTAATAAATTTGTTACTTTGAAAAATTGTTCAAATTTCAATTCTTCTATAAATTTTTTATATTTTTCTTTATTTATTTTTAAAGGAACATATTCCATAAAATATGTTGGATTTACTAATTCTGAATGACGATTAGAATTCATTTAAATTAAAATTTAAATATTATTCATTTAATAAATATTTTCTTTCATCAAAATAATAAATATATATTAATATAAACTCAATTATTTAATTATATAAATTATATTTGAGTACTTTTGTCAACTTTATTATTATTATTATTACTATCAATTGAAATTTGAGAAAAAAAATTTAAAGCTCTATTATTTCTTTTATTTAAAAAATTACTGTTATTATTTTTTCCATTTTTTTTTAAAGGTTTATGAAATTTATGCATTAAAATAGGAGGTAAAATTAATTCTTTTTTTTCTTTAAATGGATTTAATTTTTTTCGTTCTTTAATAGTTATTTTTGTTAAATCAGTAAACAAATTTCTTAAGATATTAAAAGAAGGATTTTTTGATTTTTTATTTTTTTTCCATAAATTTTCTATATAATCTTTATTAAAACTTTTATGCATTTCTTTTCTAGTTTTTTCAACTATTTTTAAATTATCATCTCTTTCTTTTTTAAATTTTGCTACTTTATCTCTAAGAAATTTTTCATAAATATTTTCATCTTCATCTTCTTCATTTTTTAAACTTGAAATATTATTATTAGGTATATTTTGTATTGTATATAAAATCTCATTTTCTTTTTTAATAGATTCTCTTTTTGATTTATTCTCATTTAATTTTATTTTAGAAAGATTTATATTTTGTTTTAATAATTTTAATCTCGACCTATCAATTAAACTTAAATTTCTAACACTATTTAAACTCATTCTTTCATTTAATTTTATTTCTTTTTCTCCTTCTTCTCTTAATTTCTCATTTTCTTCTTTAATATTTTCTCTAAAAATTAACTTCGCTTTTAAAATATCATCCATTTCCATAATTTTATAACTTAATAATTATATATTAATAAAAACAAATAACAAAATTATAAGTATAAATATCCTTTAAAATATTGATAAATAATATAATTATTTCCCATTATTTGCATATTTAAGCATAGCTTCAAAAGCACCATCAGGTTCAACTCCTAAAGCTACTTCTAATTTTCTAACAGCTTCAGTTAATAATTCAACTTCATGTTTTAATTCATTTTTTTCTTTAGAAGCTTTAGCTAATTCAAGTTGTAATTTTAAATTTTCACTTCTTTGTTCATTAATACAAGTTACCAAATTATCATAAATATAAACAATTTTATTACTTAAATCTTTAGCAATATTACTTAATTCAATTTTTCCTTCATCATTTATATCTATTAATTTTTTTATTAAATTTTCTAAATTTTTTTTCCCTGATCTTAAGTCATTTGCTAAATCTCTATTTAATGTTTCTACTGTGTAGATTACATTATTAAATGTTGACATTGAACCATCATTTAAATTTTTTTTTGCTATATTTCCTATATCTGCTGTGTGATATTGATATGGAGGAATCTCTATTTTTTTATTATAATTTTTATCTAACCACTTGTTATTGAAAAAGTTTCCATTTTTCAATTATATTTGTATTTATTTATTTTTTTCAAAATTATTTTAAAGATTTATTTGTAAAAAAAAATTTTAAATTATATTATGATTTATTATATTTTCTTTTTGAAATTTTCCCATTTGATTGTATATTATCATTTGTTCCATTACTTCTTTTACTTATTTTTGGCATTGATGATGAGTTTGACATTGAGTTAATTTGAGGCAATTCATTTTTCTTATTTTTATTTACTTCACTATTATCATTATTATCAATATTTTTAATACTTTTAATAAAAGATAAAAATTCAGAAGCATTAATTTTACCATCTTTATTCTTATCAGCAATATTTAATATTTGATATTTTTGAGAATCATTTAAATTTAAATCTTTAAAAGAATTTAATGCTGTAATAAATTCATTTGGTGATAAATTTCCATCTTGATTTGAATCATATAATTTAAATAATTTTAATTTATCTTTATGTTTTTGGAAATAATCACTTAATCTTGATAAAGCTAATTTAATTGAAGGATCAAATTCTTTTTCAGGGAAAAATTCTTTTAATTGATTATCTTTAAAAAATTTATCAATATTTAAATACATTTCATTATTCATACATAATAAACTACCAAAAAGAGTTATATTATAAATTTGTTGAAATAATAAAGAAACTTCAGTTAAATCTAATTTTTTTTTTTCAAATACTTTTTTCTTATAAATTTTATATGATTTGAACTGAGAATGAGAAATTTGTTCTTTTATTTTTGAAATAACTTCAGTTGATAAATAAATATCTCTATCTCTATTAATTGAAGGATCAAAATTATACATTTTTTTAATATCAATTCTTCCTTCATTCATTTGGAAATAATCAATAAATATTTGTGTATCATCTTCACTTAAACCAAATTGGGCTCCTAATAATGGTTTTAAATAACTTTCTTTAATAGTAAAATTATTTTTTATTCCTCCTGCTTTAGGATTTATTTTATCTAATATTTCTTTTATTGTTATTATTTTCTTTGTAAGTATCATCCTAATATCTTTTGCATCATCTTCTTCTTCTTCTTCTTTTTCTTCATTCTCTTCATTTTCTTTTTCATTTTCATCTTCTTCTTCATTTTTATTTTTATTAAATAAATTAACTCCCTTTAATTCAAGATTATTCATTTGAATAAATTTAATAAATTGACTTAAATTAATCATATTAGCCCATTTCCCTTTTTTTTCCCTGAATATATTATAGAAATTTTCAAATAAAAATTTATCATTTGCAAAAGCAAACATAAAATTAGAATAAATCTGATCATATGATAAATAAGAATAAATATCATTACATTCACTTTTAGATAAAATATAACTTTCAACTTTTTCAGGGGATTTAATAAAAACAAGATATAAATATTGAGCACATAATTTATAATTTAAATTAACATCAACACCATAAATTTCTCTTAATCTATTAATAAAATCAGGAAAAGACATAAAACCAATTTGGTCTTTATCAATAGTTCTAATTAAACTAGGCCTATTTTCATTAGGAAATTTCATTAAAAATTCATTTAAAGAAATTTTACCTTTTATTCCCACATTTATTTTTCTCATAGCATTTTCAATTAATTTTTTATCTGGCATCATTCCAAAACTTTCTCCTTCATCATTTTCTTCTTCTTCAACTTCATTTTCTTTTATTTCTTCATAATCACCTGATTCTATTATATATCCATTAATCCAATCTTTTAAATTATTTAATGAATAACCATTTTTATTCCCTTCTTTTTTACATAATATTTCAAATAATTCATTTCTATTATTATTACTTGATGATACATTTACTAAAATATTATTATGTTCTTCTTTTGAAATATTAAATTGATTTTTTATAATATTTTGAAATCTTGGTTCTGAAAAATAATCATCTGCATTTTTATAATTTTGTTTTAATATACTACTTGCTATAAATTCTATTTCTAAAATTGGTGAAAATTTATTTAAATCATTATTTCCTGAATATTCATAAATAAACATTTCTAATTGTAAATAACTTATCATTCCATTTTTATTATTATCTAAATCAGAAATTATTTGCATTAAATGTTTTTTTGGTAAAATACCATTGTAAAATTGAGTTAAAGTGTTTCTAATTTCATTTATTGTTAAAACTCCATTTCTACTAAAAGGAATTTTTTCAAAAGCATATTTTATCGGTGCTCCATTATTTTCTAAATTTTGTAATATTTCAGCTGTTGTAATTCTTTCATTTAATAAAGTATCATCCATTAAATTAATATTATCATTATCAGTAATATAAGATTCTAAAAAAGCAATTAAATCATTTTTTGAAATTAATTGATCTCCTTCATTAGAAATAGTTTTTAATAATTGAAATATAGTCAAAGAAACTTCAGGTTGTATATTTAAAGGCTTTACAAAATTTAAGTTATATTGCTCTAAATTCATTACATTATCACATTTATCTAATATTGTTTTTAAATTTTCTCTGAAATTTTTTGCTTTTAAATAATCTGTATTAATAAAATCATCTTCATCAATAATTCCATAAATTATTCTTTTTATATTATCTTCTAAATATTTCATATCAACAACATGAGAACCATTTTTAAATAAAGAATTTCTGTTAAATTTATCTTGATTTTTATATTCATCTATTAATTCTCCTAAATTTTTATAAGTAACTGGAGAAGGAAAAATAGTAATCATTTCATCATATAATTTTTTGGAAATTGGAAATTCAACATTTAAAGTATTTAAAAATTTACATAAATCATTAACATAAACTTCATTATAAATATCAATATTATTTTTAATAAAAAAATCATCTGAAGAATCCATTTTAAATTCATTATAAACTTGAACATATAAAAATCTTAATAATAATTTCGTACTTCTATGTCTGAAATAATGTAATAAAAATGACATTATTTCTAATAAAGAGATAAAACCATCTAAATCATTATCTAAAAATTTAACAAATTGTGACATTCTTTTTCTTGGAAAATGATTTTTTATAGTTAAATCATTAAACAATTCAAAAGTCGGAAAATAATTTTTTTCTGTTTGAAATTTTTCAAGTGCTTCAATTAAACAAAATTCATCTTCATATTCTTCAATAGGAAAAGAATCACTTTTAAATTTACTTTTAGTTTTTTTTACTCCATCATTTTCATTAGTATATTTCTTAATATTTTGTTTAGAAATAGGATCATATTCTTCAGTAAAAGCAGCATTATCACCTTCATTTATATTTTCAACATTAAAAATAACATTATTTGCATTAGTATCATTTTCTTTGTTATCTAAAATTAAATTTTTTTGTAAATCATTTCTTAAATTATCTAAAATTTTAAAATTCCCTTTAACAGGTAATAAATGATAATTAGTAGATTTAACACCTTTTGCCCAAATATTCATCATTTTTCTATTATTATTATTTAAATAATTATTAGTTTTAACTTTATACTCATTTCTTTTATTTAATATTTGATTAATAATATCTTCATATTGATTAATTTCTAATAGTCTTGTTTTATTAACATCAAAAGAATCCATAATTGAATTTGCTTCTTCTGTTGAAATTCTTCCATTTGGTAAAATTATTTTTAATTGTCTTTTTAAATCTTCTAAATTTATTATATTTTTCTGAGCTGGATGTGATGCTGCTTCAAAAGCCATTTTTGGTGTTATACTTACTGAAGCTAACATATCTAAATATTTATTTATCCAATATTTATCAATATCATTTAATATTATTTTATTTTTTTCTCCTTCTTTTTTCTTATTATCATTTGGTAAATATTTTTCAAATGAATCTTTAAATATTTTATCATTTTTACTTAAATGTGTTAATACATTATCAACTACTGATTCATTTATTGGTTCTTCTTCATTAAAATTTTTTTGTGATAATTTTATTTCTTTCATTATCCTTGATTTTAAATCATCATATTTTAAATAATTCAACTCAGCATCTTCAAATAATTGATCAACAGTGATAAAATTTTTATCCATAAACATTTTTAATATTTGTGCTTTTTTAACTGCATCATCATCAATTTTATTTTCTTCTAATGAATCATCTCTAAAAGAATCAATTACTAAAACTAAATCTTCAATACGAATTTTCTCTTTTTTTTTATAATCTAGTCCCTTAAATAGAATAATACTACTTATATTATCTAAATATAATTTCTGAGAAAATGATGTATAAAAATCATTTAAATTAACTTCTGTTTCTAAAGTAAGATTAAATTTATATATTAATTCTAAAGTAGAAAGATTAAATTTTTTTTGAATTATATCAGCAACTTTATAAAAAACAAATGAAGGAGAAAGAATTTTCTCATTTAAAAGGTTTTCAAAAAAAGAAAAAAGATTAAGAAGAGAAATTAAAGGAGAATTTTCAGAAACTCCTAAAGAACTTAAAGACATATATTTTAATAAATATATTTTATCTCCTTGTTGAATATCAGGATATATTTTATCTAATAATTCTCTAAATGTTAAAAAAGAAAATTTTCCTCCTGTTTCATTTTCTATATATTCACAAAATTGTGATAAAGAATATTCACTATTTATTTTTGATAAAATTTCTCTTAATTTTTCTTTTATTTCTTTTTTTGAATTATTCATTGAAGAAATATTTCTTTTTGATTGAGACATTACTATTATTTTTTTATTTTATTATAACCGAAAAGAAATAAAAAAATTTAATAAAAAATTTTAATTAATGGATAATAGAAATGGAGTAGAAATATTAGATGAATCAGATATAAATAAATCTCCAAATATTTCTAAAAATGAAAAAAAAGATAATGACTTAATAGAAAATGATGATATAAAGATAGAAGACAAATCGAAAGTAAAAAATGAAAAAGAAGAATTAAAAAATGAAAATAATAACATAATAATTAATCCAATAAATAATAATAACACATCATTCCCAACGAAATTTCAAATTCCTTCAAAATTAAAAAAGACATTTATAGTATCATTAATATTAGCAGGATTAGGAATAATATTAATAATATTAGGATTTATAAATGCAATAGCAGATGCAACTCCAGGGGGAGGAATCATGTTTTGGGTTCTTGGAGCAATTGTTATTATTCCTGGAGGTTATTATTCTTATCAATTCTATAAAGCTAAAAAAACTACTGATGAATATAAAAGACAAGATATTTTAGATAATATCCCTGAATTGTAATTTATCTCTCCTTTGTATTTTTCAAATTCTTTTATATAAAATTTTTTATTATTTTAATTATTTTAATTAATTATTTATTTTATTATTGATTACTATTTATATTTTCAGGAGATAGTTTAAATTTACATATTGGACATGTATCTTTTGCCTCAAACCAATCTCTTATACATTCAGAATGAAACATATGAACACAAGGTAATATCATTACTTTTTCTCCTATTTCAAAATCATTTAAACAAATAACACAATTCTTTTTTTCACCATCTAATTTACTTATATCATCTAATGTAGACTCAGGCAATGACTCCAAAACATTTCTTCTAACTGGAGAAATATCTGGATTTCTCATACCCATATTATTTGGCATATTCATCATGAAAGGATTATTCATCATCATAGCATAAGGAAACATATTCATATTATTCATCATATTCATATTATTCATCATATTCATATTATGATTCATCATATTCATATTCATATTATTATTCATCATGTTCATATTCATATTCATATTACTATTCATCATATTATTCATAAAATTCATATTACTATTCATAATATTATTCATAAAATTCATATTACTATTCATCATATTCATATTATTCATGTTATTCATATTACTTAACATATTCATATTACTCATATTACTCATCACATTCATGTTATTCATTATATTATTATTGTTGTTATTTCTAATTTGTTCTATTTCTGATAAAATATTGCCATTCATATCTTTTGTGATGGTTTTTACAGATGTTGCTCCATTTGGAAGTTCTCTAGTTACAGTTTCAACATTATTTCCATAATTATTTCTTAAATATGGTTGTCTCATATTATTGATATAATTGTTCCCTCGCAAATCTAGTATATTTGATTGTCTTGAAATAATATTTCCATTTGGGTCTTTTAAAAGACTTGTAATTCTAATATTTCCATTTTCTAAATCCTCTTCAAAAGATTCTTTAATAAAACCATTACTTTCTCTAATAATCTTTACATTTCTTCTTTCTCCATTTCTTTCTCTTCTCTCTTCATTATTTTCTTTATATTCACTCATTTCTAAATTATGACTGAGCATATGATCTTCTTTTTGATTTTGGGATAAAGTTTGATTACATTGAGGACAAGTAAAAGGTTCAGGAATTAATTTTATTGATTCTTCCTTTTTAATTAAATTTTTTCTGTGATCTTCATCATTTATTTGATTTTCAAAATTCTCATTATTTTGATTTCTAGAATTTTCTTGAGGTATTGGACCTGGACAACGATATTCATGTAATACTTTATTTGATATTGGTATTTCATGTTGACATTTTTCACATATATATGTTTCCTTTTCCATCTATTTAACTTATCTATTTTTTTATAAATTTTTATTTCCCTATTTATATTATTCAATTTTATTCAAATAAAAAGTAATTAACTAAATCAAATTTTATTATTTTCAATTTCATTTATTCCTGACTTCTAAAAATCAGTCAAATATTTTATTATAATTAATATTATTAAAAGAATATTATTTTCAAAATGATTAAAATATATTTGTAGTTTTATGTTTTTTTTTGTAAATTGGAAAAAATCTATTGAAATATTTTTGATTAATAAACCATTTAACTTTTTTTTACATGAAAAGAAAATAAATGAATAAATAATTATTTTTAAAAATTAATTATTTTCAAATAAAATAAAACATGATAGTTAAAGAATTGTTTTTCAACAAATTTATTTAATTTTATTTTTATTTTTCTCTTTTAAATATTGATTTTGAAAATTTCGAATTACTTCCACAAATTTATCGATTACATTTCTTGAAATCCCATTTCTTATTCCTATATTCCTAGCAATTTCACGAGGATCATCATTAACATAAATTCGTATTTTTTGTGTCTTATTTCCATTATTTAAACAAAGAAGAAGATAAGGAGTTTCTCCATCACTCATTTCTCCATCACTATCACTTTCTGGAGCTTTTATTTTTTCCTTTTTTTTTTTACCAAATGATGATTTAAATTGTTTAATTTTTCTTTCTTTTTCAATCAAATAATTTTCTCCAACTGGAATTTTTTCTTGTAGATATTTTGAATATGCTCTTTGTAAAATTGCTTCTCTAGTTCTTTTTATAAAATTATTATAATGTTTTGATTGTTTTATATTATCAAAACTTTTGTTTAAATTTTGATTAATTTTTGGAGAAAAAGTACAAATATCTTTTAGTTTTTTTTCTTTTTCTTTTTGTGCTTGTTCTATGTTCATTTTTTTATTATTTTGATTTTGTTGAGCTTCTGAAAATAATTTCTCATATACATTTGTATTATAACTTATATTCAGATTATTAATTTTACTTAAAGAAATATCTGGTTTAAAAGTACATTCTGCAAATTGTTCTTCTTCATATTTTTTTCTTATTTTATTTAAAGTGAGTTGTTTAATTTTTTCATCATCATTATATTTATTTATTTTTTTTATAAAATCCTTGTTAGAAATTGGATTATTATAAACACTATTATTATTCAAATTAGGATGAAAAGGACATTTTTCTTTTTCTTTCTTTAATTCTCTTTCTGCAATTTTTGATATATTTCCAGTATAAATATAAGCAATTCTATTTTTTTTCAAAATAAAAAAACAATTTACTATTTTTTCCAAAGACCATTTTTCTTCATTTGAAACATATTCTCCTTTAATTTTACTAATAATATTATTATCATTAATATCATTATTACTTTCATTAGATAATCTTATATAATTTTTTGAATCCATAAATAAAGCAATTTGTAAATATTTTTCTAATATTTCTACTATTTCTTTTGTTGTTGTTTGAACTGGAGAAAAAATTATTATTAAAAATTTAGATAAATTATCAGAATTAATATATTCTTTATTATTTGTATTTAATTTAAACCAAATTTGTTCTAAAAAATCTATTTCTATTGTAATTCCGTTAGAATTATATTCATCATCTCTTTTTCTATTTTTATATTTATTTTTAATTATTTCTAATAATTCATTATCACTTAAATTATTATAATTTTCATTCTTATTGTTTTCTTTTAATATTTCTTTAAATATTCTTAATTCATATAAAACTTTACAAACACCTATAAAATTGATTTCACCATTAATTTCATACTTTTTTACACAATTTTCAATTTTTTTTTCTAAACTTTTAATAGCTAAATTATGTGAATTATTACTAATTTTACTTTTATTAGCATTTAAATAAGACTCTTTTTCTAAATCATTCCTTTTTTTCTTTCCTTCCTTCTTTAAAATATTATCAATTGATTTGTTTTTTTCTTTATAAGTATTTGATTTATTTATTTTATTTTCAAGTATTTTTTTACTATTATTATTTATTTTTGGTTTAAAAGTATATTCATTATTATTATTATTATATAATATAGGTTTAAAAAAAGATTTTATTGTTTCTGTTGATATTTTATTCTTTTTTTTATTTTCAAAAGAACTATTCTTTTGATTTTTATTTTTATTGTCTTGGAAAGAAATATTTATTTGATTTATTTCTCTTTTCAAAGAATTATTTTCTGAAAATTGAGAATTTAAAATTTTTGTTTGACTTTCAATTTCAAATGGATTTATTGAATTTTCAAATTCATTTGATAAATTTCTTTCAGATAAATTTTTCTCTGAAAAATTTTTTTCTGAATAATTTATATTTTTTGTTTTTTCTGCTTCTTCTTTTTTCTTTTTTAATCTTTCATTTTCTTCTTTTTTTTGTTGTAACATTAATTTTATTTTTTCTTCTTTTTTCTTTAAATCTGATTTACTATTTGAAGAATAACTTGAATTTAAATTTTCACTTTCTTCATCTTTTTTTTCATCATATATAATATTATTACTTTCTAAATTATTATTGAAACTTTCATTTTCCTTTCTTATCGTTTCTTTATTTTCTTCTTCTTTTTTCCCTAAACCCTCTTTAGTTTCATCTTTCTTTTTCTTTAATTTATTTTTTTCTTCTTCTTCTTTTTCTTTCTTTAATCTTTCTTGTCTTCTTTTTTCTTGTTCAATCAAAAAAGAATCATCTTCCGAATTATTAATGTTTAAATCATTTGAAGAATGTTTATAAATATAATCATTCATAGAAACTTTTGAACTGCTGGTTATTGGTTTTGTAGGTTTATAATTTTCTTCATTTGAATATATATCTTCTTCGTTTGAATTATTTTCTGAACTTTCTTTTTCATTATTATTTAAATAATCTTCATCTTCCTCATTTTTATTTTCATTTTCTTCTTCTTCATCAATTTCTTCTTTTTCAAAATCACTTCTTTTCTCTGAATAAGTGTCACTGTATCTTTCATTCATTTTTCTTTTTCTTCCTTTATAATTTTCTTCCTCTTCTTCTTCTTCATCATTATCAAAATAATTCATGATATTCTGAAATTTAGAGTTAGACATTTTTTTTAATATTTTTTTCCAAATCATAACATTTTTTTAATTTAATAACATACAAAAAAATATTTTATTATTTAAAATTCATTCATAAAATTTTCTATTCCATTTCCAAGATCCCAAATAGCAACACCACCTAATTTTTTCATAATAGAATAATTTAATCTTTCTTTGAAAAAATCTCTAGTTGGATAAATAGCAATAACTTCTTTATTATTTTCTTTACTATTAATAGTATGTTCACAAGCAATTTCATCCCATTTTAATCCTTCATCAATTGTATTTACAAACATTTCATATTTATCTGAATCTAAAATAGAACCTTTTCTTTTATCATTTTTCTCAATTAAGTAACCATGAAATGGTAATCCTAATAATATTTTTTGTAAAATATTTGTATTATTATTTGGAACATAATAATTTATTGTTTTTTTAATCCAATTTAAAGGAGCATTAAATAAATTATTATTTTCTTCCTTTGAATATTGTAAATAATCATAAGTCATAATATTAAAATAATCAACATAATTAGATAAATATTCAATATTTTTATCATTTACTTCATTTATTATTTTATTTTCAGTATAAGGAAATAAAGTAATAATAATATTTTTATTTTTATCATGTAAAGCTTTACTAATTAAAGGTAATGCTTTAGAAAAAGAATTAAAAACTTCTTCATTTATCCAAAAATGAATGCAATCAAAAATAAAACCATCTAAATTATTATAATCAGCTCTTCTTATTAAAATTTTAATAAAATTATCTAAAGATTTTCCACTAAACCAAGTTTTATAATCATCAATAGATAATTGTTCACAATGTAATCTAGGAATTATTTTTAAATTAGGATTTTTTAATCTAATATCTTTTAAATAAGACATATCAACATTATTTCCACCATCAATTCTAATATTAAATTCACCTCCATAGTTATCTCCTTTCAATTCAAACCATGTTGGAGATATAATATTAAATTTATTATAATATTTTTCTACCATTTCATATCCTTTTCTCTTCCATGGAGTTATATAACCTAATGTTATTAAAGGATAATGTTTGTGAGTTGGATTTGAACAATTTTCTGTCAATTGATTTTTTATTTCTTCTATGTTTTTCTGACTTTCTATTACTTTCAGTATTACTATCACTATTATCAAATTTATTTTCATTTAAATAATAATTTTTTTCTTTTATTTTTTTAAAAATTTTATTTATTTAATTAATTTTGATTAATTGTGTTAATTTATTTACTACTCTTCTTTGAAGAATCATTTTCAGAAATTTTTATAAGAAAATTCCAAATCAAATCTTCTCCCTTTTTTTTTTATCCCAAACCAAAAGTTTTGATTATTCTAATTTTTCTGATGACTATAAATGAATTATCTCTAAATTATCAATTTTTTTTCTATTGTTGAATCACCTAAGAAAAACATAAATAAACACAAATTTTCTTTTTCAAGAATACCTGAATAAAGTTCAATTTGGTTATTATTTGGATTAAATAATTTTTTTTATAAATTAAATTTATTTATATTGTTTGCATCATATAAAAATAATTTTTTACAAATATTACTTCAAATTTCACAATCAATTTTAAAAATTAAAGTAACTTTATATTTAGAATTTTGATTAACAATAAAATATTTATAAATAAATATTTTTTCAAGCAAACAAATATATTTGAGAAAAAAAATTAAGAAAAAAAATTAAAAAAATTAAATTATCATAAAAAAATCATTTTTTAAAATAAAATAAACCAAGCAAAAAAACCAATAAAAGACATCATTAAATATTGACTTCCGCATTTAACAGAAACTTTTTTTGCATCTTTAAGCATTTTAGCATAACCTTTAATAGTAGAAAGAGAGTCATAAATAGGAACACAACTTTTAATTCCGATTAAATTTTCTAATTCATATTGAACATAACAACATTTAAGATCATAATCCATACTAATACTTGTACATTGAGTTTTCTCAATATTTCCTTCTTTATTTCCTGCTTCAATACATTGTTTTACAAATATATCTGTAGTATCATCTTGGCTTTTTGAAAGAGATATTAATATTAATATTAATGTTGTTATTATTTGTTTCTTCATTTTTTTTATTTTTTTTTTTCGATTAAGGTTTTCAAATTTTTATTCATTTTTTTTTAAAAAATATGATTGATAATAATCAAAATAATTCAAATACAAATAATGAAAATGAAATAATAAATGAAAATAATGATAATCAAAGTCTTCAATTAAGTAGAAGTGCACAATATTCAATTTCTCAATATATATATGGAAGTCAAAAAAGAATAAAACCAGGATTTTATAGAACAATGAAAGAAGTATTTACTAATAATATAAATGATATTTTAGATTTTCTTGATCTTTACGATTTATGTTATATGAGAGTTTTAAATAGAAATTTTTTATATATTATTCATGAATATTATAAACAAAGATTAAAATTTGAAATAAATTTAATAACAAATTTCCAAGATAAAAACAAAGAAAAAACTGCAATTTACATGAAAAATATAGATAGTCAAATTCCAATAAGTAATAAAAATTGGTTAGATTTTGATTTAACTTCAGTAACACAAAAATTAAAAATTTTAAATAGAAATATTTTAACTAAATTAAGAGCAATAAAATCAATAGGAAAATTATCTGATGTTATTTATGCTCCTTTTTGTATAATATTTGGTTATAATAAAAATGATAATAGTATTACAAAAAATGATACTTGGAAAAAAACAGCAGGAAAAATTTTATCAGATTCAAATTTAATAATAAAAATAATAAATTTAGATTTAGAAAATATGATTGATTCTGAAATTTTAGAAGCTTTTGTTTTTTTAAATTTACAAGAATGTGATGTTGATATAATAAAAAAATTTTCTTCTGATTTTGCTAAATTAATTATTTGGTGTCAGGCTGTTGTTAGTTATCATATTTTAATTCATCCTTATACTTTCAGAAATGAAAATAGTTCTATTACTTTAGGAAATGAAGTTTGTGAATTTGCAAAAACTATGAATTATTTAATTAATAGATTCTATAAATTTAAAAGATTTTTATATAATTTAAATATTATTAAAATTCCTTTAGCTGATTATGTTTTTAATTTACAACATAATAGAGAAATTCCCCAAGAAAAAGAAAATTTTATTTATTATTTAACTGAAGAAAATATTGGAAATATTTTATCTTATTTACCTTATCCTGATAGTTACAAATTTATGAATGTTTCTAAAAAATTTTTCAATGGATTTAAATGTGGAATTGATTTGATTATTGGTGATATACTTAAAGAAATTTATTTCTTTAAATTACAATCTTATTTCAAATCATTAAAAAGAATTCCAATTATTTATTCAAATAATATTTTCTCAAAATATTTTTTAATGTTAGAAGATATTTTAGATTCAAAATGTAATGAAAATGGACAAACATTTATTCCTTTTATGACAAAAGAACAAGTTAATGATTTAAAAAAAATAAAAATAAATAATAAAATAACAAATTCAATAGCTAAAATATTTTGTATAATATGTGACATAAAACCTAAGAAAAAATTAGATTTTAATGGAGATATTCAAATTCAATATTTAAATCAAATTCGTATTTTAGCAACTAATGGTTCTTTACTTAAAATAATGAGAAATTTAAATAAATTATATTTTAATCAAAATAAAGTAAAAAATATTAGTAATGAATTAGAACCTTTTTTATCAGTTGAAAAATTAGAAGAAGTTAAAAGGATAAATCATGGATTATATCAATTATTAATTTGGGAAATTTATATTTTAGAATATTTAAGAATTTTTAACATATTTGATTT
>JAEEGL017200430.1_pt1 | contig 21198 bp, 15 predicted proteins | sample 9134231 | NCBI WGS metagenome assembly JAEEGL01 (sample SAMN16246548, study PRJNA631951) | gut metagenome | biome: gut microbiome; feature: rumen; material: fiber-attached | host: Bos | place: Iran: Karaj | collected 2018-10 | reverse complement strand
TCACCCGGCGGTGGGTCCGGTCCTCGATGAGGGTGAGCCGGTAGACTTTGTTCCAGTCGACAGGATTTTGTCTTCCCATACTTTTGAATTAAATTTGCAGGCGATGGACAGGACCGTGGGAATAGATTACGGAAGAGCCCGGGTGGGTGTCGCGGTGAGCGACCCGCTCGGCATCTTCGCCTCTCCGCTCGAGACCGTGCCTGCTGCAAAGATAATAGATTATCTGCAAAAATACGCCGCCGCCGAGACGGTGGTGCGTTTCGTAGTAGGCTATCCCGTGAACCTCGACGGCCGTCCGAGCGAGGCGCAGGCCGATGTGGATGCCTTCCTGAAGCGGCTCGCCCGCGTTTTTCCCGCGGTGCCCGTCACGCTCGAGGACGAGCGTTTCACTTCGGTCCTGGCCCACAAGGCCATGATCGACGGGGGCATGAAAAAGAGCGAGCGCCGCAGGAAGGAGAGCGTAGACCGCATCAGCGCGGCCATCATCCTCCAAGGCTACCTCGACAGAACCAACAGAAACGTATGATCAGACCCATCTATTTATATGGTTCGGGCGTACTGCGCCAGAAAGCGGTTCCCGCAAGCCTGGAGCAGCCGGAAGAGGTGAAGGCGCTTGTGGCCGACCTCTGGGACACCCTCGCCGCGAGCGAAGGCTGCGGGCTGGCTGCCCCCCAGATCGGGGTGGCGCAGCGCGTGCTGGTGGTCGACGGCGATGTGATGACCGACGTCTACCCCGAACTCGCCGGCTTCCGGCGCACGCTCGTGAATCCGGTCGTACTGGAAGAGAGCGAGGAAAAGTCTACCTACAACGAGGGCTGCCTGAGCGTGCCGGGCATCTACTGCGACGTGGTGCGGCCCAAAAGGATCCGCCTTTCCTACCTCGACGAGAAACTGCAGCCCTGCGAGGAGGAGTTCGACGACTTCGCCGCGCGCATGATCCAGCACGAACTCAGCCACCTCGACGGCGTGCTGTTCACCGACCTCGTGGCGCCCATCCGCCGCAAACTCATTTCCCAGAAACTCCAGCGCATCTCGGCCGGCAAGGTGAGTACGCGCTACAAAGCAAGAATCAAATAATCAACACCATGGGAGCATTTCACGCATACGACATCAGAGGTATCTACAATGTAGATTTCAATAAGGATACCGCCTATAAGGTGGGCTGGTTCCTGCCCGGCCTGCTGGGGGCCGACAAGGTGCTGGTGGGCCGCGACTGCCGCGTCTCCTCGCCCGAGATCCACGACGCCCTCATCCAGGGCATCACCGACGCCGGGGCCGACGTGGACGACATCGGCCTTTCGAGCACGCCGCTCGTCTATTTCGGTACGGCCAACTACGGCTACAAGGCTTCGGTCCAGATTACGGCCTCGCACAACCCGGCCGAGTACAACGGGATGAAGGTTTCGCGTGAGAACGCCCTTCCCGTGGGGCTCGACACTGGCCTGGGCCAGATCCGCGACTGGATCGACGAAGGCCGTCCCACCCCCGTGGCCGCCAAGCGCGGCACGGTGCGTGAAATCGACATCAAACCCGACTACATCGCTTTCCTGCGCCGTTTCAAGGCAGACCTGGGCGGGCTCAAAATCGCCTTCGACCTCTCGAACGGCATGGCCAACCTCTTCGCCAAGGAAATCTATGCGGGCGAGGATGTCGAGTTCCTCTTCGACAGCCTCGACGGACGCTTCCCCAACCATGAACCCAACCCGCTCATTCCCAAGAACGTGGAGCCGCTTAAGGAGCTGGTGCGCAAGACCGGCGCCGACGTGGGCGTGATCTACGACGGCGACGCTGACCGCGTGATGTTCGTGGATGAGCAGGCCCGCTTCGTGGCCCCCGACCTGGTGATCGCCCTCATGGCCCGCTACTTCTGCGACGAACGGGGCGAACGCGCCCCGCGCGTGCTCCAGGAAATCCGCTCCTCCAAGGCGGTAGGCGAGTGGCTGCAGCGCTACGGCGCGTCGCTCAGCACCTGGCGCGTGGGCCGCGCCTTTGCCGCCCCCAAACTCCGCGAACTCGACGGTCTCTGGGGCGGGGAACTCGCCGGGCACTACTACTTTAAGGATTTCTTCTATTCCGACAGCGGCATGCTCGCGAGCCTCATCGTGCTGCGCATCGTGGCGGGGCTCAAACGTGAGGGTAAGACCCTGGGCGGCATCATGGACGAAATCGGCCGCTACCGCAACTCCGGCGAGGTGAATTTCCGCGTGGAAGACAAGGCCGGAGCCATGGAAGCCGTGAAGGCCCATTTCGCTGCCGCCGAAAAAGCCACGGCCGTGATGGATTTCGACGGCTACCGCCTGGAATTCCCCGACTGGTGGTTTAATATCCGCCCGTCGAACACCGAGCCCTACCTTCGTTTCATTTGTGAAGCTACTTCCGAGGAAAAGATGCGCGCAAAAGTTGAGGAAACCGCGCAAATCATTGAAAAACAGTTTGGTGGAATTCGTGCGTAGCCGCTTTCTTTTTGTAAGCATTTTTGTCGCTTCGGCGGCTTTCTTCCTGTGCTCCGAAGCCTTGGCGCAGGACCCGCCCATGACCATGAAGCGGGCTCGCGAACTGGTGCCGCGTCCCGCTCTCGATCCGGTACGGTCGCTCATTCCGGGCAAGCAGGCGCCGTCGGTCGACACGCTCGATACCTCCGACCCCCGGGTGAAACTCATCCTCTGCGGCGACGGCACCTGGCACTATGCCAAGGACCCCGATGCGGCGGGCGCCACCGATGTTTTCACGGAACACTGGTCGACCAACGTCCTGGACCCCTACAAAACCCCATTGCAGGACCTTCCCTGGCGCATCACCCTGAGCCTGGCCGATTCGGCGAGCCGCTTTGCCTGCCCCCGGCAGGTGAAGGTTTTCTCGCCCTTCGGGATGCGCCGCCACCGCCGTCACCAAGGGGTGGACCTGCCGCTCCAGCGGGGCGAACCGGTCTATGCCGCCTTCGACGGGAAGGTACGTTTTTCTTCCTACAACCGGGGCTATGGCAACATGGTAATTGTGCGCCACGAATGCGGGCTGGAGACGGTCTACGCGCATCTTTCGGAACGCAAGGTCTCGGCCGGAGACTGGGTGCACGCCGGCGACGTGCTGGGCCTGGGCGGATCTACCGGCCGCTCCTCGGGGCCGCACCTCCACTTCGAGACGCGTTACCACGGCTACGCCTTCGATCCGCAGTGGCTCATCGACTTTGAAAACGGGGTGCTGCGCCACGGCGTGTTCGTGCTCAAGCGGAAATACTTGCACGAGTATTCCCGTTATGTGCCCGAATCGGAAGACGAGGAAGAGGAGATCTATCTCACCGAAGAGCAGGAGCGGGCAGAGGAGGAACGCATCGCCCGCGAAATGGCCGCCGCGCGCTATGTGACGGTGAAATCGGGCGACACCCTGTCGCGCATCGCCATCAACAACCACACCACCGTTTCGGAGCTTTGTCGCCTCAACGGCATCACCCCCAAGACCACGCTCCGCATCGGCCGTAAGTTGCGTGTTCACTGAAGCCGGCACTTTAGAATTTTTAAAAAATTTTAATTTTAGATTCCGTTTTGAAGAAAAAAAGCGGAATCTGTTGTTTTTTTAGAAGATTATACCTAATATTGTGGGACTTTTTGTAGCGTATGCTTAAAGTCAAACCGGAAACAATTTAACCAATTAATCACTAATATGAACAAAACTTTCAAGTATTCAGCCCTTTGGCTCGTGGCTTCTGCCCTGATCCTTACCGGCTGTCTGGAGCGTGACTACACCGAGTCCACTCCCGTGCTTGGACTGGGCGGCGAGGATGCCGCGGCCGCTGCCGTGAGTATTTTTGCCCAGAACGAGCAGCCCGACGACCCCGAAGCGGAATTTGTTCAGGAGGTGATGGACACGGTCTACATCAAGACCAACCGCAGCTGGAGCGCAGAGATTCTGCCTTCCGCCCCGGGTGCCCCCATCGACTGGATTTCCATCGACCGCACGGAGTATGAGAATCTCGCCGGGTACACGCAGTCCATCCCCATCGTGGTCACCTGCGAACGCAACAAGACGAAGGTCGACCGTTCGGCCATCCTGCATGTGGTTACGCCGGACGAAGTGATGGATTTCCCCATCACCCAGGTCGCTTCGGTCTACACGCTCGAAGCCACCACCGACCGTGCCGAAATGGGTTCCATGCCGGACACCACCGTGGTGAAGATCCGCACCAACACCGTGTGGACGGCCGAGGTTGTTGACGGAGGCACCGCCGGGGTCACCCTGGCGCTCACCGAGGCGGACGAGGCCAAGAACCTCAAAACCATCAGCGGCGAGGACAACAAGAACCTTAAGGTCATCTTCGCCGAGAACTACGACATCGATAACCCCAAGGCCGCTCAGGTCAAGGTGACGGTCGACGGTGTTGAGAAGACCATCGACTTCGACCAGCGCAAGGCTTCTCCGTACGGCCTCTTCCGTACGCCCGACCAGAATCTCGACTACCGTGCCGAGCAGGTCTCGTTCGACTTTGCCGTCAACATGAACTGGACCATGGAGATTCTTGACAGCAACTTCGAAGGCACCCAGCTTGCCTATACCCCCTCTGCCGGTGGCGCTGAACAAACTGGAACTTCCCTTTCCGGTACCCGTGAAGCCAACGGTAAGGTGACCTTCAGCTTCGACTGGGGCGCCGACCCGGGCATCCATAAGGAAGCCACCCTCAAACTCAGCGTGGAAGGCGGCGATCCTGTGCAGGTGAAAGTGAGCCAGGACGGCTGCATCCGTCTGCGGGTTATGGTATTCAATAAGCATGACGACGTGGACGGCAAATGGGCCTTGACCACCTGGCCCTTCTCTACGCCCATGCTCAAGGGGAACAGCATCACTTTCCATAAGAAAACTGGCGCAACTACCACCACCTTCCCCTCCTCTGCCGGAGACCGTGTAGATGAGTTCTGTGGCTTGAGAGGTTACGATGATGGTTTCCCGTTCGTGACCGAGAAGGGTAATTACGAGTTCATCATAAAGGGTGTCGCAGGTTCAAGCAACGGTGGCTGCTGGCTCAACAACACCAACCAGGGCCTGCTCATCGGCAACGCCAAGGGTTTCATTCAGTTCCCCGCTCTGGAGGGACTGAAGCTTACAAAGGTGATCTGGCAGCCCTCTCCCACCTACAAGAGCACCGCTATGCTGACCGATACCGAGGGTACCGCCCTGCTTTCTGATAATATCGTCACCCCCGCCTCGACAGTGACCAAGACGGATGTGGACCGTGACCTCTATCCCGAGCATGTCCGCACCATCGAAGTTCCTGACCCGCAGGTGAATAAGGCTTACAGGCTCACGTGTATGTCGGGCACGGCCATCAGCATCAAGGACCTCATCCTTGTGTACGACAAGTAGTACCAATTTAACGCTGAAATATTATTATGAATAAATTGATCGTTTCGGCAATGTGCCTCTTCTGGGCCGTCTGCGGCCTTGGGGCGCAGAATGTCGTAAAGGACACCCTCGAGGTGGGGAAGGCCGTTGCCTATACGCCGGCCAACCTGCTGCAGGGCCAGATGTCCGGTGTTCGGGTGTCGTCCATCGACGGCAACCCCAACGGCGCCATCAACGTCAACATCCGCGGCCTCAACACCGTTCACGGTGACAGTCAGCCGCTTTGGATCATCGACGGCGCCGTCCTCAGCACCAGCCTGAACTCCAACCTCGACGCCTTCTGGCAGTACGGCGAGGAGAGCTACTCCGCCCCGCTCAACAACCTCGGTTTCCTCTCGGCCTATGAGATCGAGAGCATCGAGGTGCTCAAGGACCTGTCGGCCACGGCCCTCTACGGTGACCGCGGCGCCAACGGCGTCATCATTGTCAAGACCAAACTGCCCACCAAGGGCGAGCGCAACATCCTGTGGCGCTCGAACGTGGGTATCGACGTGGTGGACCGCCCGGCCAAACCCGGTAACCCCGGCACGCTCGGCACCGTCATGGACGCCTATGCCATGGGCGTTACCGATCCCTTCAAGATGGGCATCTTCCACAACCACACGCTCGGCGTGAGCGGTTTCGCCGCCCAGACCGCCTATAACGTGTCCGGTTTCTTCCGTACGCTCGACGGCATCGCGCCCGGCATCGGCAATACCGTGGGTGGCATGGCCATCAACTTCGAGACCAAGGCCAACTCGGTCATCTGGTTCGGGCTCAACACCTTCCTGAGCTACGGCCACCTTTCCAACACGGCGGGTACATCCTACTTCGGACATCCTTCCGTGATGATGCTGGCCCGTTATCCGTCCTTCTTCCCGGGCGATACGCCCGAGGGTTGGGAGGCCGACTATGACGACGACTCCGAAGACTATCGCAGCGTTTCTTCCATGTACATGCAGGTCAATTTCACCCCGGCCTTCTACCTCAAGGCCACCATGGGTGTTGACTTCCAGAACAACAACCGTCGTATCTGGTACGGCAACGGAACCGCTTTCGGTGCCGCCAGCAACGGCGCCGCCGGCTTCCTGTCCTCCACCATGTTCAACTACAACGGTGACGTGACGCTCTACTACAGCCGCTTCTTCGGCTCCGACCATCAGCTGAATCTCGACCTGGGTGTCGAGGCCGTCGGCAACATCGACAAGTTCAACATCATGAACGGTCTCGATTTCTTCAGCCACGACCTCCGCGCCATGGGTCTTTCGCTTATGGGCTCCAAGGCCCGTCCGCGTCGTTTCGCCCAGAACTACACGCAGGAGGGTGCGCGCTTCCACTTTACCTATAAATATAAGGACATCGCCGGACTCGACGGCCTGGTGCGTGCCGACGTGACCCGTCGCTACGACGACTGGAATCCCATGATCTTCCCGGGTGTGAACGCCTGGTTCGACCTGGGTAAGGTGGCCATCCCCGAGAATCCCATTGTCTCTTCGCTCAAGCTCACCGCCGGTTACGGCGCCGCGGGCCGCGAATACTACGTGCCCTACGAGCGTTTCGGTGAGTACTTGCGCGGCGATTACCCCATTATCCCCAATGAGGGAACCCCGTTCTTCGAGGGCTTGAACCGCCTCCGCAGCACCGAGTTCAACATCGGCGCCGAGGCCGGCCTGCTGGACGGCCGCATCCTGCTTGCCGCCAAGTACTACGACAAGAAGACTGAAGACAAGTTCTTCATGTATCGCTTCGGTAAACTCGACGACATCACCGGAAACAACACCGGCTGGTGGTACTGGGTTCCCCGCGAGACCATGTTCACGCGCGACAGCGGCATTGACAACCGCGGTCTTGAGTTCGACCTCAGCGCGCGGATCATCGACAGCAAGGAAATGGCCTGGACCGTCTTTGCCAACGCCACCGTGAACGTGAATCAGATCTCCAAGATCGAACCCGTCGACGCCCGCGGTAAGGATATTGGTAGCAACATGTATGTGAACGCCAACATCCGCGGCTATCAGGTGGGTGCCCTCTACGGCTACGACCTCGACGATACCGGTGCCTTCGTGGACTATGTTCCCGACGGACGCATCACCGAGGTGGACAAGAAGGTCCTCGGCAACGCCATGCCCAAGTTCTACGGAGCTTTCGGCACCACGTTCCGCTACGGCCGTGCCACCCTCGACCTCCTCTGCAACGCGGCCACCGGCTTCAGCATTGCCAACCTCAACCGCCTGCACGCTGCCGGAGCCAACTTCGATTCCGACAATGACGGTGTCCTCGATGCTTACGAACTCACCCCCAATTTCGTGGAACGTGCCGACTACTTCCGCATTTCCCGCCTGGGCGTGAGCTACGACATCCCCTTCACCATCGGCGCCCTCAAGGGTGTGAAGGTCAGCGCCACTGCGCTCAACCTCCTCACCTGCTCCAAGTACAGCGGCTGGAATCCCGATGTGAACTGCTTCGGCGTGAGCACGCTCTCCAACGGAGTGGACTACGGTGCCTATCCGGCTGTGCGGACCTTCGTCCTCGGCGTGAGTGCTAACTTTTAATACCGCAAGACAATGAAAAACATATTCAATATTCTTCTTCGCGCCGTCCTCGCGGTTACTCTGGCCTTGGTCGGAACCGGGCTCTATGCCCAGTCGCGCGTGACGGTCAAGGGATCGGTCAAGGACGCCAAGGGCGAGCCCGTGATCGGTGCGGTTGTGATGCTGGAAGGCAGCACGACCAACGCCGCGGTCTCCGATGCGTCCGGTAATTACACGATTTCTTTCCCGCAGTCTGCGCAGAAGCCCAAGCTGACGGTCTCCTGCATGAGCTACCTCACCCAGACGGTGGAGGTGGCCGGCCGGTCCGTCATCGACTTCGTGCTGCGCGACGATGCTGAACAACTGGAAGAAGTGGTCGTGGTGGGTTACGGCTCCATGCGCCGTAGCGACCTCACCGGTTCTGTGACTTCGGTTAAGATCGACGAGACCGAGGCTGCACAAAGCGCCTCCTTCGACAAACTTCTCCAGGGCCGTGCAGCCGGTGTGCAGGTGGTTTCCAACAACGCCTCGCCCGATGCCGGTGTTTCCATCCGCGTCCGCGGTCTGGCCTCGTTCAACGGTTCGTCCGAGCCGCTCTACGTGGTGGACGGTGTGATCATTGACACTTCCGCCGGTACCTCCCTGTTCTCGCAGGGTCAGGACAACTCCGGTTCCGATGAAGCCACCAACGGTCTTATGGGTATCAACCCGCAGGATATCGCCAACATCGAAATCCTGAAGGATGCCTCCGCAACCGCCATCTATGGTTCGCAGGGTGCCAACGGCGTTGTGCTCATCACCACCAAGACGGCCAACCGCGACCGTCCGCAGATTACTGCGAGCGTGGGTGTCGACGTGGCCCAGCGTTACAAGAAGGTTCCTGTCTTCTCGTTCGACGAGTATGTCGATTACCTCATCCTCAAGGGTTCTACCAGTAACCTGAACTCGATTTACGAGGACTACACCACCAAGACCGGCCTCAAGGTCGTTCCCATGGACTGGCAGGATTATGTGATGCGTACGGCTGTGAGCCAGCGTTACTTCGTGTCCGTGGCGGGTAAGCCCCGCGGCACTTCCTACCGCTTCTCCTTCAGCTACAACAACGTTGAAGGTATCGTGCGTACCACGGGTTACCAGAACTACACCATCCGTCTCAACCTCGACAAGCCCATCAGCAAGAAGTTCACCATCAGCACCCGCTCCGGTGTCTCCTACCTGAACTCCAACCTGACCCAGGGCGCCACCACGGGTCGTCTGAATGCAGCCACCTCCATGATGCGCTCCATGGTGACTTCCCGTCCGTACGACCATATCGCTGTGGTTGATGAAGATGAAGACCCGCTCGACCTCGACGACGGTGGTACCACCTACATGTCGGGCCCCAAACGTTGGATTTCCGACTTCGTGAGCCAGCGTGAAGAGTTCCGCGTGATGCCTCAGCTCAAGCTCAGCTACAAGTTCACCAAGTGGCTCACCTTCTCCAGCCAGTTCGGTGCCGACTACCGCAGCACCGAGAACCGCAAGTGGAAGTCGAACCGTATCAACACCACCACCGAGGGTACGATCGGTGCCCAGCAGCATGTTGACCGCCTGTCCTACAACATGGATAACCTGTTGCAGTTCAACAAGAAGTTCGGCCGTCACCACACCCTCTACGGTACCCTGGGTATGTCGCTCTCCAAGGCGTCTTCCTTTACCCAGACCGTTGAGGGCTGGAACATCGAACAGCGTCTTGCCAAGTTCGACGGCCTGAACACCGCGCCCAACGCCCGCTTCGCCTACGGTATGTCCGAGAACCAGCTGCTCTCCTACTATGTCCGTGGCGTCTACAACTTCCGCGACCGCTACTCCCTCACGGCCACCTACCGTTTTGACGGTTCCAGCCGTTTCCAGGGAGCCAACAAGTGGTCTCAGTTCCCGTCGTTCGCCGGTGCCTGGCGTATTCATCAGGAGCCTTGGTTCCACGTCCCCGTCATTTCTCAGTTGAAACTGCGTCTCGGTTGGGGCCGCGTGGGTAACCAGGCCATTTCGAACTACCAGACCATGTCGAACTTCAGCAACGTGGGCTATCCGTCTCACGATCCGGCCAACGCGGCCAAGCTGAACGTGGGTCTGTATCCCAACAACCTGGCCAATCCGGATCTGAAGTGGGAGACCTCAGAGCAGCTCAACGCCGGTCTCGACCTGGGTCTGTGGAAAGGCCGTCTGGCCCTTTCGGTCGACGCCTACCGCAAGATGACCTACGACCTGCTGCAGAGCAAGGCCATTGCCGGTTCTACCGGTTTCTCCTCCATGTGGGTGAATATGGGTAGCATCAGCAACAAGGGTCTCGAGTTCACCCTCGACGCCACGCCCATCAAGACGCGCGACTTCGAGTTCGGTCTCAACGCCAACATCTCCTTCAACCGCAACCGCGTGGAGAAGATTGGTGATGACGGTGAGCGCGCCGACATCTTCCTGAACACGAAAGACGGTGCGGTACAGCGTGTGTATTTCTATGGTTCCAGCATCGGCGGCGGTACCGTCGCGAAGGGGTCCCTGAACCTCTTCGTGGAGGGTGAGCCTATTGCGGTGTTCTACGGTTTTGCTACTGACGGCCTTGTGCAGGAAGGCGAAACCGGTCCCGCTCCCGATGGTTCCGATCCGCGTCTGCCGGGTTCCGTCAAGTATGTCGATGTGAATGGAGACGGATTCATCAGCGAATCCGACCGTGTGGTCATTGGTGATCCGAACCCCGACTTCACCTATGGTTTCAACATGAATTTCAACTACAAGCGCCTTGTGCTCAATGTGGGTTTCGTGGGCTCCTACGGCAACGACATCTACAATGTGAACGCCATGCATGAGACCAACACCACGTCCACTTCACAGAACCTCTACCGTGCTGTGGTGACCGAGCAGTGGACGCCCGAGAATCCCAATACCTGGTATCCCGCCATCGGCCGCCTCGAAGGCATGGACCTTCAGTATTTCAGCGACCGTTTCGTGGAGGATGGTTCTTACCTGCGTCTTTCCAATGTGTCCCTCTCTTACCAGGTTCCGGTCAAGAAGGGCGGCTTCCTCAAAGGCATGAGTATTGGCCTCACCGCTTCCAACCTCTATTTCTGGACCAAGTTCAGCGGCTTCGACCCCGATGTGAACGCCTACGGTTCCGTGATGAGGATGGGTTGCGAAATGGGTTCTTACCCTGGCCAGCGTGCTTATCGTTGCGATGTTAAGTTCACCTTCTAAACGCATCACACAGTTATGAAATCATTATATCGTATTTTTGCGGTCTTTACCGCAGCCGCTGTTCTGGCGGGTTGCGCGGGTTTCCTCGACGAGAACCCCAAAACCCAGCTCTCCGCGTCGGTTGTCTACAACAGTGAGTCAGCCCTCCAGTCCAATATCCTCGGTTGCTACCGCGCTCTCTGCGGTGACGCCATGATTACGGGCAACATGAACGAGTTCCTCGACTGCGCTTCCGGTCTGCTCATCTGGTGCTACGGTTCCACCCGTCTCACCGATGCCAATGAGCGTTGGGGTTGCCAGCACAGCCTTACCCAGTTCTCCAAGAACCCCTACAACTACAACGAGTTCAAGGGTTTCTACACGGTCATCAACCGTTGCAACGTCTTCCTTGAGGCGCTGCCCGGCAGTCCGGTGGCTTCCGACATCAAGAAGAAGTACGAGGGTGAAGCCCATTTCCTGCGCGGCCTGGCCTACTACTACCTGGTGCGCCAGTGGGGTGATGTCCCCGTGTACCTGCGTTCGCCCCGGACCATGGCCGAGGGTAACGCCCCCCGTACCAACTTCTGGGAAGTCTACAAGATTGTGGTCGACGAATTCACCGCGGCTGCTGCCCAGCTTCCCTCCGAGTGGAGCACTGAGCGTACGGTGGACGGCCGCGTGATCAGCTGGGCTGCCACTTCCATGCTCTCTCAGGTCTACCTCACCGTGGGTACCCTGCTCCTGCACCGTACCGACAACTTCTGGACTCCGGAGCGTGACGCCCTCATCGACTTCACCCCCATTGGAGTCACCACGCCGGCCGACGCCTTCACCAAGGCCCTGGCCTATGCCGAAGACGTGATCCAGAACGGTCCGTATGAGCTTGCGCCCAACTTCGCCGCCCTGTTCCGCTGGACCGATCCGGCCGACTGGCAGCTCAAGGAGCGCATCATGGTCATCCCGAACACCGCCGAATGCACTGCTTCCAACTACACGGCTATCCGTTCGCTGCCTGACTATCCGGAAGGGACCAAGAACACCCTCTCCAAGAACTCCAACTCGGGCCGTTGGAAACCCGAACGCTTCATGTATCAGAAGTGGGCGGAGCGTTATGGCGGCGTGAAGGGTACCGGTTCTGTGAATAATACTATTTATGTCGATTGCAAGGATCCGCGTTTCTATGTGACCATCTGGGACAACCGTATCTATAACCAGAATACCAAGAAGTATGTGAGCTGCTACCCCAACAACTCATATGTTCAGTATTCCATCTCCAAGGCGGGTGAGCCCTTCTTCAAGAAGTATCTCGATCCCAACTACGATGCCAACTCCGGTTATGCCGACTTCTATCTGATGCGTTTCGCCGAACTGTACCTGATTGCTGCCGAGGCGGCTGCCAACCTTTCCACTGCGGTTGACGATGCCAACTGGACCAAGGCCATCGGTTACATCAACGTGATTCTCAAACGTGCCCGTACGAAACCCGACGGTTCTTTTGCCGCCGAGCCCGCCGACTGGTCTTCTGCCGACTTTGCCGGTTTCCCGGCCAAGAACGAGTATGGCCGCAGCCCTGCAGAAGGTCCGTGGGATGCCCATCAGGGTCTTGTGGACGCCATCTTCTGGGAGCGTATGTTTGAACTGCTTGCCGAAGGTCACGAGTACTTCGATACGCATCGTATGGGTGCCCAGTGGTTCATCGACAACATCTTGAAGCCGAAGAACCGTTACCTTGGCTACCCTGCCCAGATGTACGGCAACATTTCCTCTACGCCGAGTACGGCCAACGGTTATCGCATCCGTCTCTATGGCAAGGCCAACTTCGAGTATTTCACCGATGTGCCGACCGTTCAGAAGGCTCTGCTTTGCGCTTTCCCGCATGACGAGATTGTGAACAACCAGAGCATCAGTTTCGACGACCAGAACCCGTACTGGTTCCGTTAGTGGCTGTAATCCAATAAAGGAGGGCGACCCCACCGGGCCGCCCTCTTTTTTGTCTTTATTCTCTTTAGAAAGGGAAATGCTTCGTCTCGTATTGAATGACGATCTCGGCCATAAGCGAGAGTTCTGCGGCCTCTTTGCTTTGTGGGTCACAATCAGGCCCGGTTACCGGAAGAAGGTCTTCTATCCGCTCCAAGGCATATTCGTACTGCATTTTAGTGACAGAACTCATACAGTGGTTTGACTTTAACGAGTTTTCGGCGAATATCCGCGTCGTTCCGTGCTTTTTGCATCGTATAGTCTAACTGTAAACCCATAAGAAGGTTGGCTGAAAGGCCCAGCGCCGTTTCGATACGTAAGGCTATGTCGGCGGAAAGCGGACGTCGTTCGTTGAGAATGTCGTTCAGCATCGTGTAGGGGACTTCGATGCAGCGCGCCAGATCCTTTTGCGGAATGCCGCGTGTAATCAGTTCATCCTTGATGACCTCTCCCGGATGCGTTGCGTTAAAATGACTTTGTGCCATAAATCTATTGGTAATGATTCGACAATTCTAATAAGTTGCAGACCGTAACACAGATCCCTTCACCAATTACTTCGGTCTGGAATTCGAGACGGTATTTGTCCGTTACTCGAATAGAAACTCCTCAATGCATACGGCATTCTTCAGGATATTCACCGACTTAATGTATTTCTTGACAACTTCCGGCTGAAATCGGTGTTTTTTATCAGATGTCTGTTCGTAATACAGACGTGATAGGTAGTCCTGTTTGAAAACGATTTGCATTAAAAAATGTATCTTGCTGCAAAGATACAATTATTTTTCAAAATACACTAAAAAAGTGTATTTTGCCAGCTAATTTATTCCTCGCTGCTTTTTGATGGTTTCGTAGGCCTCCTGGATCTTGCGGAATTTCTCTTCGGCGGCCTTCTGGACCTCCGGCCCAAGGCTGGTCACCTTGTCGGGATGGTGTTTCATAGCCATCCGCCGATAGGCGCTGCGCACCTCGTCGTCGGTCGCAGACGGACTGATTTCCAGGACGGAGTAGGCGGCATCGTTGTCGCGGTAGTACATGGAAATCACCGAGGCGGCGTCGCTGTCGTTCAGGCGGATTGCCGACGCGATGGCCTCCAGCACGCTCTTCTCGCTTTTGCTGAATTCGCCGTCGGCCGTTGCGATCGACACCAGGTAGTGGAAAAGCTGCAGCCGCTGCGAATAGTTCATATTGGCGGCAATCTGCGGTCCCACCGAATAGATGTTTACGCTTTGAGCGTTCAGGCGCTCCAGAATCTGCATCGCCTCGCTGGCTGCCTGACTGCCGAAGTTCTTTTCCATAAACGAGCGGACGGTTTGCAGTTCCGCCGGGTGCACCTTCCCGTCGGCCTTGATGACTGCCGACGACAGCACCATCAGGCTCACGAAGAAGCTGTTCCGCTGCTCGGAGGCGCTGTAGCTTCGCTGGCTGGTCCCGTAGCCTCGGCCACCGCCTTGCTGCCCGGCCCCGTAACCTCGCTGCCCTTTCCGTCCGCCAGCGTTGTCCCCGCCCGAAATCTGCTGTGCCACGTCTCCGAGCCGGTCGATTGCCTGTCCCAGCAGGAAGCCGATCAGAGCCCCGATCGGTCCGCCAGACACCCAGCCGAGAAGCCCTCCTATCCATTTTGCTGAACCCATTCTGGAAAATTTTCTGCAAGATACGAAAAAACCGCGGTTTCGCCGTGGCGCCGGCCGCCGCGAGGAGGGCCTTTCCCGGAGCCCCCCGCAGCGGCGGCGTGGGGACCTGTCGCGGAAAACCTTGAAAACTGCTCCAGGTCCCCCCGAAAACCCGAGGACCTGTCGCGGAAAACCTTGAAAACTGCTCCAGGTCCCCCTGAAAACCCGGGGACCTGCCGCGGAAAACCTTGAAAACTGCTCCAGGTCCCCCTAAGCTTGAGATGATGATTCGAGTTTTGTGAAGTGGTTGCAGCTGCAGGCAGGCACCGCAGCCGGAATAAAGCGACTCCGGCTGCTACAGGTCAAGCGCTGCGCCGAGCTCGGTGGAGCGGCTCGCTCAGCGCTTGCCTGTTGCCTCCTGGCATCTGATAAGTGTCCGTGGGGGACAAAACGCTGATGCCCAGTCTCCTAACGAAGGAAAATGCCGGGAAACGAAGCGTTTTCTTTCGCGATTGTGCTGACGGTCATTTCTTTACGCCCCACGGAGAAATCGGCGGCAGGCGATGAGCAGGGTTTTGGGGCCGGAGGGGAGGGTGCAGCGCAGGGCGAACAGGTGGGCGGGTGAGCTGTGTTGCGTTGAATGGGGCGCGAGGCGCTGGAGTTGCCTGGCGAGGTCTTCGCTGCGAAGGGACAGGCCGCGCGCGGTGACATCGATGCCGGGATACTCGGCGGCGATGCTCCGCAGGGCCTGTTTGGACCAGGGGAGGCACGCCTCTATGCGCCAGAGGGTCCCGAAGGCGGCCGGGTCGAAGGAGTGTGGGGGCTCGGAGGCCATCCCGAAATAGAGGTGTGTGGATGGGTCGGCCTGGGCAAGCCCGAGTCGTTCGGAGATGAGTTTGAAGGCGCCGCTTTTGAGCAGAGCCTTTCCAGGGGCGAAAAGCAAATCGCCGGCTCGGGGCATCTGCTTCAGGCAGAGCGGAATAGCGTCGCGCTCCTCTTCTGGGCGGAAGGGCCAGACAGCAGGACTGGCTCTTTGCGGGAGACCGTTGGGCGCGATATCGACCCCTGCCGCATCGCAGACGGCGACCTTAATCAGGTAACTGTCGTCCCTTGAATCCTGCAGACCGCACGGGTCTGGCTGACGGAGCACGAAGAGCAATTCCTTGCATTCGCCGTCGGCTTCCACCACGTGCACCTCCCGAACGCACGGGCCCAGTTCGGCGGCAATCTGCGTGATGTCGGCCATAGGGGAGAGTTTCAACAGGAGCGTGGCGCCGGTAGAGAGAATGGCGTCGCGAAGGGCGAGGACGTCGGGCGTGCAGTCCGCGAGGCGGAAGACCTTGCGTCCGTCGGCGGCGCGGCGGGCGGGGTCGAGATAGACGATGTCCGGCTGCCAACGGGCGAGCAGCGAGCCGATGTTGCCCGGCGTAATCTCTTCATTATGAACGCGAATGCCGGGGGCGCCGAGTTGCGGGAAGTTGGCCTGGGCGGCCGCTGCGAGCAGGGGATTCGCCTCGTTGTAGATCACCTCGCCGATGCGGCGCGAGAACGCCAGCGCGTCCACCCCCAGCCCACCCGTCAGGTCGGCGAGGCGGCTGGATTGTTCGGTACGCTCCTGCAGTAGCTGCGCGGCCAACGCCGCCTTGTAACGGGCGGTCTTCTCTCCGCTGCACTGCTCGGCGCTCAGGGGAAGGGGACAGAGGACGCCGTGGGCACACCATTCCGGAGCCTTCCCGGCCAGTTTCTTGCGCGAGCGGATGCAGTCTGCGGCGAGCGCAATGTCCACGTCGGGCCAGCGCTTGCGCGAGAGCACCAGGGCGGCGGGGTCGTCGCCGGCGTGCTGCGTCACAAAGGCGGCCAGCCGCTGCCGGGCCTCCGGGTCTGCCAACGCTGCAGCACCGACTCCGGGACGGACCGCCGGATCGGAAATAGCCCCGGCTCCGGAACGTCCAACCGGTTCAAAGCCCCTGGTTTCGCAGTGCGCCATCAGCGGATTTTGACCGGCTTTCCGTCTTCTGTTATGTTGCTGAAGACCAGATGGCTGGCGTCTTCACGCAGGACGAGGGGCCGGGTGTCGGGCGACAGGAAGGAGAAATGCACCCGGTCGGCTTCCAGCCCGTCCACGTGGCGCAGGAAGAATCCCTTTGCCGGCATGAAACCGCCGAACATCCATGGGTCGGGATAGAGTTTTTCGCCTTCCGGAACCTCCTTGAGCGCATCGGCCGGCGTAAGCCCGCCCCGGAAGCCCAGGTTGAGGTTGCGCAGCGACACGTCCTGGATGCAGTGACCCGGCAGGCCGGCGATGATGACGCCGTAGTAGGAGTCGGAGTCGTAGACGTTGATGTCGCTGATGCGCACGCGCCGCAGGTGCCCGATCTGCCGTCCTTCGGGACTGCGCATCCGGGCGCCGAGACGCAGGAAATGGGCGCCGCGACCACCTTGCGCATCGTCAGGTTGCTGATGACCACGTCTTCCAGGTCGCCGCCGTCCATCGATTCCAGCATAAGGCCGCCGCTGTACTCCAGAGTGCAGTTGGTGATGGCGATGTTGCGGAAACCGCCGCTCGATTCGGTGCCGAACTTGATGCGTCCGGCGGAGCGGATGTACAGCGGCCTCTTGGCGTGACGTCCCACGCCCACGGGCGGACGCGGGTTGCCGTCGAGCAGGCTGCCCACTTCGTATCCGCTCACGTAACAGTCTGATATGCTGACGTTTTCCGTGTCGCGGTACTGCCCCAGGGCGTAGGTCGCCTTGAGCACGATGCCGTCGTCCCAGGGCGTATTCACGAGGCAGCCGCGCACCACCACGTTCCGGCAGCAGTCGATGTCGAGCCCGTCGCGGTTGGAGTCGATCACGAGGTCGGTCAGGAAGAGGTTGTCCACGCCCGTGGCCAGCAGGGCGAAATGCCCGCAGCGGTACAGGGTTAGGCCGCTCAGGCGCACGCCGCGGCACTCCTTGAGCGAGACGGCCTTGTTGCCCTGATGCGGCGGAAGGTCGAAGTCGGCATCGATCTTGGTGCGTTTGCCCAGGTCGAAACCGTCGCTCAGGCCGCTCCCGTCAATCTTCCCGGGCCCAACGATGCTGACGTCCTCGAGCCCGATGCCCCAGATGAGCGAATTCTTCCAGTGGCTGTGCCCGAAATCCTGGTAGGCGTCCCAGGGACAGGGTTCCGCTTCGTCGTAGCCTTCTCCGTTCTCGGGCTTGGCCGCCAGCAGCACGGCGCCCTGTTCCAGCTTCAGGCAGATGTGGCTCTCCAGCCGGATGGAGTAGGAGGCGTAGGTGCCTGCGGGGATGAGGACGGTGCCGCCGCCGTCGCGCGCTGCAGCCTGGATGGCCGCGTTGATGGCGGGGGAGTCGATGGTGCGTCCGTCGCCCACCGCACCGTAGTCGCGCACGTTGTGGATGGCGGCAACCCCGTTCAGGGCCGGAAGGAGCAGCGAGGCCGCTGCGAGAAGGAGGGAAAAGCGTTTCATGGTGCTGTCTGTTTGTACAAAGATAGTGTAAAATCAAATTTTTTGCCTATATTTGCACTCGTGAATGAGATAGAAGCCGCGAGGTCTTCTATTTTTTGTTTATTAAGCGGCCTGAACAATGGAAAAGAAAGCCTTGCAAAACGTGGTGGAACGTGCCTGCAGCGAGCGCGGATGCACGCTGGAAGCCCTTTCGCTCGACGACGACAACGTGATTGAACTCACCATCGACCGTCCGGACGGCGGAGCCGACCTGGACGACTGTGAATACGTGCACCGTGCGGTGCTCGCGGCCTTCGACCGCGACGTGGAGGACTACGCCCTCACGGTCTCTTCGCTCGGGATCGACGCGGCGCAGGCCGATGATGCTTTGAAAACGATAAACGACTGATATATACAAATGGAAAAAGAACAAGTGATTACCCTCATTGACGCCTTCAAGGACTTCAAGGAGGAGAAGAACATCGACCGCCCCGTCATGATGGGCGTGCTCAAGGACGTGTTCCTGACCCAGCTGTCGAAGACCTTCGGCTCGTCCGACAACTTCGACGTGATTGTGAACGTGGACAAGGGAACCTGCGAAATCTACCAGAATTTCGAGATCGTGGAGGAGGTCGAAGACCCCAATTCGCAGATGACCCTGGAGCAGGTGCGTGCCGACAGCGGAGACGACGATTATGAGATCGGCGATTCCTATGCCCGCAAGTTCCCGCTCACGTCTTTCGGCCGCAGGGGCATCCTGAACATCCGCCAGAACCTGCAGGGGCGCATCATGGACATCGAGAAAGCCAATGTCTACAAGAAGTACTCCGACAAGGTGGGCGAAATCTTCACCGGCGAGATCTATCAGACCTGGTCGAAGGAGGTGCTCCTCCTCGACGAGGACGGAAACGAGCTCCACATTCCCAAGAACGAGCAGATTCCCGGCGAGCACTTCAAGAAGAACGATACCGTCCGCGCCATCATCAAGAGCGTGGAGATGCGCAACAACACTACGCCCTACATCACCCTTTCCCGCGTGACGCCCGAATTCCTGGAGCGTCTCTTCGAGATGGAGGTGCCCGAGATCGCCGACGGCCTCATCACCGTGAAGAAGGTGGTGCGCGTGCCGGGCGAGCGGGCCAAGGTGGCCGTGGAGTCCTACGACGAGCGCATCGACCCCATCGGGGCCTGCATCGGCGTGAAGGGCGGCCGTATCATCGGTATCGTGCGCGAACTGCGCAACGAGAACATCGACGTGCTGCAGTGGACCTCCAACGCCAAGCTGCTCATCCAGCGCGCCCTCAATCCCGCCCGCGTGTCGTCCATCGACATGGGTACCGACCCGGAGGACAAGGTGCGGGTATACATCCCTTCCGAAGATGTGGACAAGGGTATCGGACACGGCGGCGTGAACATCCGCCTGGCCGGCATGCTCGTGAACCGCGAGATCGAGGTCTGGCGCCAGCTGCCCAAGAACGAGATTCCCGCGGAGGAAGAGGACGACGTGGCGCTCGACGAATTCACCGATCCGGAGTACGGTAACGTCATCGACGGCTGGGTCATCGACCGCCTCAAGGCGATTGGTTGCGACACCGCGCGCAGCGTCCTGGCCCTCGATCCCGAAGATGTGGCCCGCCGGGCCGATCTCGAAGACGAGACCGTGGCCGAGGTGTTCGCCATCCTGAAGGCCGAATTTGAAGACGAACAATAATTTCTGTAAAAGGGGTCAAATATGGCAGAAATCAGACTGAGTAAACTTATCAAACAGTTCAATATCGGACTGGGCGATCTGGTGGTCTTCCTCCAGAAGCAGGGCCTCGATATTGACGAAAACCCGAACGCGAAGGTTTCGGACGAGTATCTCCCCGCCATCTCCAAGCAGGTTGGCGGCGACCTCGCTATGAAGGAGGCGGCCGAGAAGGTGGATATCAAGATTGCCGAGATCCTTGAAAAGTCGGGACGCCAACGGGGTGGCCGCGACGACGAGGAACCGGAGCGCGAAAGCATCATCAAGACCAACACCATCCAGCGCGAGAAGGCCGTGGAGCCTGCTCCGGCGCCCAAGGTTAAGGAAGAGCCCAAGCCTGCGCCCAAGGCCGAGCCGGAACCTGAACCCGCGCCCAAGCCGGAGCCCGCACCCGATAAGGAGCCCGCGGCGGAAGCCGAGCCCGCTCCGAAGCCCAAGGCGCCGGCGAAAGCCAAAGCTGCGCCCAAGGCCGAGCCGGAACCTGAGCCCGCGCCCAAGCCGGAGCCGGAACCCGCTCCGGAACCCGCTCCGGAACCTGAACCCGAAAAAGCGGCCGAACCCGCAGCCGAAGAGCCTGAAGCTCCCGCCCCGACCCCGGCGGAACCGGCTTCCCCGCTCAAGGTGGTGGGCAAGATCGATCTTTCCCAGTTCAACCGTCCGGTCAAGAAGCGCGAGCGCATCAGCAAGACCTCCCAGAAGGTCGACGTGACCAAGGCGGGCGGCGATTCATCGGCGTCCGGCGGCCGTCGCGACAACCGTCAGAACAATGCCGCCGGAAGCGGCAAGAGCGGACGCAAGCGCGACCGCGACCGCTTCAAGCCCGCCATGACCGAGGCCGAGCTGGAGGAGATGCAGAAAGAGATCCAGAAGCAGGTCAAGGAGACCTACGCCCGGATGAACGAAGGCAAGAAGAACAACTTCGGCGCCAAGTACCGCAAGGAAAAACGCGAACTCGCGGCGCAGCGGAGCCAGGAAGAGCAGGAGCAGGAATTGGCCGAGAAGAAGATCCTGAAAGTCACCGAGTTCGTGACGGTCAACGATCTGGCTACCCTCATGAACAACACCCCTGTGGTGAAGGTAATCGGCGCCTGTATGAGCCTGGGTCTCATGGTGTCCATCAACCAGAGGCTCGACGCCGAGACCCTGGTGCTCGTGGCCGAGGAGTTCGGGTACAAGGTGGAATTCGTCACCGCCGAGATCTCCGAGGAGATCAGCGGGGCCGAACAGGAAGACCGTCCCGAGGACCTGGTACCCCGTCCGCCCATCATCACCGTGATGGGTCACGTAGACCACGGTAAGAC
>JAEEGL010579949.1_pt1 | contig 21198 bp, 14 predicted proteins | sample 9134231 | NCBI WGS metagenome assembly JAEEGL01 (sample SAMN16246548, study PRJNA631951) | gut metagenome | biome: gut microbiome; feature: rumen; material: fiber-attached | host: Bos | place: Iran: Karaj | collected 2018-10 | reverse complement strand
CGTTCTTTCTTCCTCAGGAACATACTCCTGGGGAACCGTGATCTCTTTCTCCATAGTCGGTGTTACATCTTCTGCAGCTTTAAGCCAGATCTCAACATAATCACCATCGGAGAAATACTGAATACTGTACATATCCGTGAATCCGGTGTATGTGTACTTGTAGATGCTGTAATACTGAATAATCGTCTGAGTCTTATTCGGATCACTAAACATTACAGCAGCCTGTACAAGATCGTTGCCAGGAACACGAACCATAAGCTCATCGTTAGAGGACTTTGAAGCAAATCCGTTATGTATGACTGTATCATCTTTCAGAATCAGTCTATTTTCCATGGGGTTCCATCCTTTCTATATTAACGTACATTTAAAAATATTTATTTTCCACTAGTTACTACATGTATTTTATATTTTTTTGATTCCGTTCCGCATTTAACAGTCATTACATACCACCTATTTAGTACAAAATTAGTAGTTGACCATAGTTCTACATAACTGCTACCAGGATCAGAAGATTTTCCAACAGCATCTGGTGTAATTGTAATACTATGTGATCCTCCACCAGAATAAGTGCCTTCAACACCGAAAATTGTTACACCACTTTTAATATTACCAGCTACAAGATCTGAGTCACCATTAATAACAACACTTGACAAACCATTTTTACCAGAGTCAGGAAGTACTGTAAATCCGGCTGCAGTAGGAGTAACTGTCTTTGATTGCGTACTAAAAGCGTAAGTTCCTGTAACACCAAAAATGTTAACACCACTCTTAATGTTACCCGCTACAAGATCAGCGTCGCCTGCAACAACTACTTGCGCTAATCCATCATAAGCTGTACCACCACTATCACTACCAGGAGTAATAGTTTGATTAGAAGTTGTAGGAGTTATAGCCGCAGATGGTGTACGTAAACGAAGACTTCTTGCTTTAATTGTTAAGGAAGAGTATTTACCGGTACCGGATGCGTATGATCTTGCGCTTTGCCCTGAATTATTTACGTAATAAGCATACATAGTTGATGATTGCCCAGGGTCCAAATCTGCAGTTCTTGATGCAGTAAAATAAGCAGTTGCGCCACCCTGATTCCAATCACTAAATGTACCAGAAACACCGAATATACTTACACCACTTTTAATATTTCCAGCAGTAAGATTTGAACTACCTGCAACAACTACTTGCGCTAATCCGTCATAAGCCACACCGCCACTGTCACTTCCAGGAGTAATAGTTTGATTAGAAGTCGTAGGAGTTACAGCCGCAGACGGTGTACGTAAGCGAAGATTTCTTGCTTTAATTGTTAATGCAGAGTATTTACCGGTATCGGATACGTATGATCTTGCGCTTTGTCCTGAACTATTTACGTAATAAGCATACATAGTTGATGATTGTCCAGGGTCCAAATCAGAAGTTCTTGACGCGGTAAAATATGCGGTTTGGCCACCCTGATTCCAAGAGGCCGATACAGCATTCTGGTAAAAAGCCGTATCGGCAATATTAAAATTTATAACAAGATCTGTACCCGACCTTCCATGAGCCCTATTTAATGTCAAATATATTTTTCCAGCATTAGTACCTGTTCCAACAGAAAATGAAGCGCTTGAAAAACAAGCTCCTAAATTAGCTTGTACACCACCGTTGCCATCATCGAGGTAGAAATTATCTCCATAATAATTAGTGCTTCGAATAGTACTCCCATAAATATTTGCTGCTCTAACTGATGTATTAGCCTGTATGGTATTTGAATTTAATTTTCTTACATAACCAATATCTGCATTAATAGAAACAGCATCAACCTTACCAGCGATTAATGTATCAACTACTGCAAGCTTTGTTTTAAAGCTCGGAATAGTATCAATCTTCATATCTTCGCCGGTAATAAATCCAGGCACATTCGTATGCTCAACACCAGACGAATCCGTATACGTTACGAGGTCATTAATTATACAGCGCCAGTCATTATTGTTTTTACCAACCTGAACCTTCTCATTAATACCATCAACTTTTACGGTTTTTGTTCCAAGAGAGTTTCCGATATCAACCGCAGCGTTTACGCCACTAACTTCGACGGTATTTACTCCGCTGGTATTATTCAGATCAATCTTGGAGCTTGCGCCATTAACTTCAACAGTTTTTACTCCGCTGGTTGTATTAAGGTCGATCGTTGATGTACGAGCAGTTATGGCAACAGTTTTAGCAAAATTACTTAAAGTATCATTATGAAGCGCAACAACAGGCCCATCGTTTGAGTCTCCGAGTTTTACAAGAGGCTGTACGGTACTGTTTACTTTCTTGGTAACTTTAATTTCATTACTAGCGGCGTTGGCTATAATGCTTTTAACACCCGCCGTAATATCAAGTTTAGTATTTTTACCATCAAGCTCAACTTTTTTCTCTGGATCAGCTGGATCTTTTACTTTGACTGTGGCTGTTCTGGATAAAATAGAAACCGTATTCGGATAGTTATTATTTGTATCATCAGCCATTTCGATCGTCGGGCCATTTGTACCATCATTACGAATCGAGACTACTTTTTTAGGAGTATTATTAACTTTCTTAGTCATTTCAAGAGCCTTATTAGCAGCATCAATCAGAATTCCATTATTAGCAGCTTCCATAGTAATTGATGCAATATCACTACCGCCCTTAATAGCTACAGATTCGGCAGGTATTGATCCAACAGTTCCATCGAAAACAGCAAGTATCGGATTTCCGTCTTCATCGAGTTTTAATCCACCAAGAGGAACCGGATCATGATCATATTTTTGACCATCAATTACAAGTTGCGCTTGTTCACTAGCCTTAACTACAATCTTTTTAATTTCCGTAGTAATCATCGTCTTAGTATCTGATACAGTGTGAGTTGAAGGAGCAGTATATTGATATATTGTTCCGCTTGAATTTCTTTGATACCAATATGTAATTCTTTTGGGTAAATTATTATTAAAACCGTTGTCAACAAAAGCAAATACGCCGCCTCGAGGATCTGTAGAATGGCATACCCATTTTGTAGATTTTCCGGGGAGAGTAATTTTACCGACAATGGTCGCCTGAATGCATGCCTCACGATGACTATTGGCATAAAGCTGAATAACAGCCGGCGGAGCAGGGGGCGTATGTTCAGGTAATAGTCCTTCAATCTCATCTGCATCATAACAATATACAGTTCCGCTATGAGGACCATTTGCAACAAATGAATCACGTGCAGGTATTAAACCATAATCATTATTCTGTTCTCTTACAATCATCCAGGCGATATCATCAAATGTTAAATTAGTATCTTTATCTTCTTCTGTCCTTCTTCTACTACTGCTGCTACCTCCTATATTGTTGCTAGCGGCTTTTTTAGAATATTTTCTACTCGTTCTATCAAGAACATCGCTTGGAACTCCAAATGAGTATGTGTTGTTTTCCGGATTAAACAAATCATACTGAATGCTCTTACACACATATTTTTTAGTTTTTAATACTACAGAACCATTCTCATAAATATAATAATTTATATCTACACGATCACCTACAAGAATTTTAGGAACAGTGCTATCTGCAATATGCATGTCAAAAGCTTTAATTGAAAATGATGTTGCCAATCCGAAATAACTATCTTTTACCCACTTCTTAGTCTCGTCCCATAGCTTTTCTTTTGTTTTAGCATCAGGAAAAGACACAGTTTTATAAATAACACCGTAAGAACCTTCGGGATCTGTATAATCTGAAGCGGAATGGAATTCGTCTGTTAACTGACCATCTGTATACAGACTTTTAATTAGTGATACAGGAAACGCTTTACCGGAAAAAGTATGTTGTGTTCCGTTTTTGTCTGTGTACTTGTACCCGTCAAGATAAACGGTAGCTCCATTTGTTGTACTAGCTCCATAAGGAATAACTCTTGTAAACATGTTATCCACTTCAGAATTTGAATTGAATTCTAAAATGTTCTTCCTTATAGTAACGCTTGGGCGATTTCCATCTCCAAGATCCCTCAGAAAATATTTATACCAATCAAGATAGCAAGTCCCATTATAATACCTTACTCTGAAATGACCGCCAAACTCATTCTTAAGACCAGTAATCAAAGAAGATGTTTGGGACCACGATGACGGCTCATATCTATCGGTTTCTGATGGAAGAGGATTTGTAATATTGCCTCTGCTTATTGCTTTATTTGGAGCCATCGTATTGTGGTTAGTTATAATGTTTGTTAAATAATCGCTTACTGTGATTTTAGATTTCTGTGCATCTGGTACGCCTTCATAAAATGTATCATTCATAAAGGCATAGGCACCTGAGCAATTAACCTGTTTTGTTTGAAACAAAGTGCTTGTGTTAATTGACATCACATGACCATAAAATATAACATCTCCATCATATTCAACACGAATTCTTGTTTTAAACAGAATCAATGCATCGTAGTATGGAGAATTTGCTTCCATTTTGAATGTAAAGCTGTCAGCAGCGTCTTCGCTTCCTTTAACTATTGGTTTATCAATAGGAAACTTATTGGAACTAGGAATCGAGAACATCTGCGTCAACGTATTATTGACTGTTCCGTTTGCATTTTTAAAATACTGAATGTATATAGTAAACACTTACAGATATCCTCCCCTCCACGTTACTTTGACAGCTCCGGTACCTGAAATTCGCAAAATATTATCTCCAGACTCTGCGGCTCCGAGTTCAACAGTTCCAGCAGAGCTCAATGTTTTAGTAATCCCTCCAAACGAAGCGGTTACTGTACCGTATACCCACTTAACTTCGGGTCTAAATCTATAATCCATAACATGGATCGTAAATATTTTTGTCTGATTATTTACGGTTATCTGTTCTCCAAACACCGTATAATAATCATAATCAGTTTCAAAATTAAAAGGATCCCACAAAACCGGTATGGATCCTTCGCTCTGAACTTTATACTTATACGGCTTAACTTCGTACTGAATTGTAACCGTTGGATAAGATTCTCCAGGTTCAATCTTGTCAACACTGAATCGACCTTCATAGTAATAACCCGGATCGTCCATCAGCCTCATCTTCACCTTTGTTCCGTGAAGATAACTTGTAATAGTATCATAAATAGTTTCAGAATCCTGCTGATTTCTATCAATGTAAAACTGCATAGATCCTTTACGTGTGCTGTAATTTGTGTGACCGAACATGAAATCTGTAAGATCATTTATGCCGCTGTTTCCATCTTCAGAGACATAATTCGGAGTAAATGATGCATGATCAATCACAGGAAAAGAGGTAGGAATCAAATGCCATGTTGACCATGAATTTACAACATCAACAAAAATATCAATTGTTACACCGCTAACCGTCTGAGTTCCTAGATAACCAAATGATACAGAATGATCTTCGGTATAAGAAACACCGTGTGCACTATACATTTACCTACCTCCTTTCCTGTTATAATGTGTACTTCTCCGGATCAAGTTGATATTCAATTACTATGACCGGATAACTTGCGCCAACATTTGGTGTCCTAATGTTATAACGACCGACATAATAATGCGTTGGATCATCCATCAAGCGCATATGCAACCGTTTACCATGTAATGCATTCACAATACTCATACGAACAGATTCAATATTGTCCTGATTCGTGTCGACATAAAATTCAAAACTACCTGTTCTGACACCTTTTTTGGCACTTCCCGTAAGATAAGTTGTTAAGTCAATCTTTTCATCGGATCCTGGAATAGCTATAAGCTTTAATACTGCAGGAGCATTCGACACAAATGGTTTGGAGGAAGGAAGCATATGCCAAGTAGACCATGTGTTCGCTTTTGTAGTGAATGTATGATTACTAACTGTTCCAAATGAAATAGAATGCGTTTCATTATAAACAACACCATTACGGTTATACATAGGTTCCTTCCTCCTTTCTTATACCATTTTGATTATTAACCACCCGGGCCATTTGAAATATTGTTTACAACATTCCAAACAAGCTCACCAAGTTTTGCATCTAGTGAATCAGTAATAGACCCTACAAGTTCATCTTTATTGATTACTACTTTAACACCCGTAAATGCATTAACCATATCAGAAACAGTAACAGCATTTGTAGGTCCTGCAGCAATAGCAATTCCAATAGAATCAAGACTTGCCTTTAGATCAGCCCACTTAACATTGTCCGCTTCAGTTTGATCATTAGCACCGGCTACATTTGTATAGAGTTCATTCCCGTTAAATGCTAAGGATTCACCAAGTTGCTGTCTAAGAGCCATCTTAGTATCATCACTCATATTCAGAACGGGAGTAATTTTGATCTTAAGATCCGGATCTGTATCAAATGCAGACTGAATACCGACTGCTAATTTTGAAGCAATATTACTGCCAATCGTTTCATAACTCTTAGCAAAGTCATCTTTTTCCATGGCTTTAACAATCGCTTCATCAAACACATGAACCATTGCAGCCAATTTATTGCTGTTCAGATCATCTGATGTCCCACTAAATACTTTATCCATAATTTTTGAGATGTCTAATTGGCTATATGTCATTAACAAATTAGCAAGATCTTTTATACCACTTAATAAAGCAGCCATAGAATTAACCGCTCCAGTCAATACGTTTGCACGTTCTGATGTAATATCTTCAGGAACTGCTCTATTAAGATTTACAAAGAATTGCCCTACAGTAGTTGCAAAAGACGGCAATGCAGTGCTAAGACTTTCCAGTAATTCAGATGAAGTTCCAAAATGAAGCATATCTTGCATAGCCAAAGCAAATTGCCTAAGAAGTGCTACAATAGACTCCATTTTTCTTTGTGTATCTGAATATTCGCTCTCTGTAAAACCAGGCATATCATGAATTGATTCAAAGAAATGCTTGCAATAAAGACCAAACATTCTCATTTCGCTACCGATTTTTGACAAAGTTTTATCTCCGGTAAATACCTTAGATAAACTGCCCTGACCACCAAGAGTATCCTTTGCATCATCGACCATGATCGCCAATTTTGTTAAAGAATCCAGAGCCTTATCAAAAGCTTCAACATCAGCAGGAGTTAAGCCGATCAAACTATGTGTAAATACCGACATAGCGCTTGACAACATTTCCAAACCTAATGCCAATCCAGAATTTCTGGCATTAGCAATATATTGCGTGCTTTTTAAAGACTTAGCGCTTATATCAGAATCCATCCATGATTGATTCAATGCATTAAACAATTTAAGTATAAATTTTCCTAAATCTCCGGAGTCAATAACCTGAGTAATATCATTGAGCTTCTCCTTAAGATCGGAAACACTTGACAGTTTATTAGCAGCATCAGCAATATTATCAATAAATACCGACATTCTGATAAACATATCAAGTCGTTCTGAAAGATTATCAAAGAATTCCTTCTGAGCATCAAAAGTATCTATTGGTGACTTTGCTTGGGACTCAAATTGAGTACCATGCTTAGCATATTGTCCATGATATTCTTCAACATTGTTCTTTGGCCCATTTATTTCGGTATACAGTTCATCAAATACACCATAGAAAATCGAGAACAGATCTTTTATTTTTGTTACAACATCTATTGCTGTACCAATTTTTCTATCAAGACCTGCTATTCTGTCAATAAAAGATCCAATCAAATCTCCGGTAGTATCCATACCGTCAGCAAATGTAACAATAGATCCATTTATTGTATCTACTGTTGTCATAACTGCCGAATCAAGTAAATCGGCCCCAATAGCAATACCACCAGTTATACCAATAGATCTAAAGAAACCAGTAAATGCATCACTAAGTCCTCCAAGGAATTTCTGTCCAAGTGATACACGACCTGTCCCAGAACTCCATTTTGTATCAAGAGCACTAAACAACTTTCCAATTGCAGAACCGCCAACAATAACTGCAAGTACAGTAAGAATCTCTTTAAGTGAATCTAACAATCCTTTGAAATTTTCAAGTTGTTTTTCGTTTGCCGGGTCACTTAATGTTGCCATCAATGAAATAAGCCCCGCAATTGCAGATATGCCTATTGTTATAGCTCCCCATTTGATAACGTGCGCAACTTCCTCTAGATCATCAGCTACTCCAAACAAATTTGAAAGAGCTCTAAACAACATCGTCAAAGCAACGATAATCCCCAAAAATTCAAGAAAATCGTTGTTTTGACCTATCCATGTTCTGATTTCACCAATAACATTTTTTATAACATCAAGAATGTTTGTAGCCGCGGCAACAGAATCATCAAAATTATTAGCTCCGGCGCCTCCTTCTCCTATACCGCCTTTATTGGCCTCATCGGAAGCAGCTTTATTTATGGAAGAAAACAAATTCTTAAACCATTTAGGCGCTTCTTTTGCCAATGCGCCAATAGCAGAACCAATAAATTTTGGAATACTTTCCAAGAAGAGTTTCTTTAGTGCTTCTCCAATGTTTTTTAATGCCTCTCTAAGTTCTGGCTTTTCTTTTCCATAAAGAGTTTCTATTTGATTACCGATTGTTTTTTCACCAGTTATAGCGTTTATAATTATTTCAGCAATATCATTAATCCAATTTAAAGCAGTAGTTAAACCATTAAGGATAGTAGGTCCAATAGAATTAAAAGCAGAAAGAAGGCCATCTTTAATACTTTCAACAAATGACTTTTCTGCTTCCTTTTTTTCTGGATTTTTATTTGCCCTTTTCAATGCATTAAGATACTCTGAAGTATATTCTTCAGCTGCTTCGGGTAATCCGTTCAATTTAACAGCATAAGCATCTTTACTGGCAAATAAATCAGAAATAGCTTTAGGAAGATCCTCAATAATATATTTCTTTATGCCACTAATAATATTTGCAATGGATTGCGCTCGTTCTTCTTTTGGTATTTCTCCGGTGAACAACGAACTTATTCCGTTCCATACATCCGTTGCAAAACTTTTAATTACTAGCCATACTGTTGAAATATACCCTGGCAAATCGTTCTTTATAAAACTTGCTACCTTCTGACCTATATAAAAAAGTGAACCGTTCTTTTCTCCTGATGGAAGATCTCCTTTAAATATAGAACTAAATCCATCCCATAATTCGCTGCCCTTATTACCAAGCCAAGTAAATGCTTCAGAAATTGCAGCAGGAATAGTTTTGGTTATAAGAGTAAATAATGAAGTGCCGATTCTCTTAATAGCTTCCCATAATCTATTTCCTTCACCATCCGCATTTTCGGCAGCCTTATCAGCTCCGTCAGCAATAGTATCAGTACTCCCTTCCATTCGTTCTTCAAGTTTTTTAGCTTCTTCTTCAAGATTTACAGATTTAATCCAATCGCCAATTCCACCTATAACATCATTAAGTGTCCTAACAGCTAAATCAACGCCTTCTGCTACCCAAACAGGCAATTTTTCAAAAACATGACTTATAGTGTTTCCTAATTTCTCAACAAATTTCTCCCATCCGGTTTTTACTTGTCTATGCGAATATGACATTGGATGACCAAATTCATTTTCAGCCCATTGAGTAACTTTTTCGTTTTCTTTATCACCATCACCGGTTATAAGTTTATAAAACTTGTCCCAAATTTTATCAAATGCTTCAACAGCATTATCTATAAATTTAAGAACATTGTCTGGAAGTGTCTCTGTTAAGAATTTTCCTATTGCCGCACCAAAATCACTAATTGCTTTACCGATTTTGCCTTGCTCAGGATTATCTTTACTTTCTCCAGTAAAAACTTCAGCAATTTTCCCAGGAAGATCAACAAGGAACTTAAGAACTGTATCAAGCGCTTCTTTAGCTTTATCTTTAACCCAGGTAATCCCCTCTGCAACTTTACCAGAGAACCATTCCATATTCTTATCAACATCATCGGTTCCTGTAAAGATCCTTGCAATCTGATTAATTAATGTGATACCAATATCTTTAATCTTCTCAAGAACACCATTAAGATTTATACCAAGGAACGGAGCAGTAATCTTGTCTTCAATTGTCTTATTGTCAACCTGCTCATTTTCATTTTTTCCGAATATAGCATTTACAATTGCAGATATAATGTCTCCAGCACCCTTGATACCGGCTTTAATATATTCTGGAATATTCTTAATAAATTTTGAAATATCTTTGATAATGCCATCAAACCATTTACTAAAACCTGTTTTGATTCTCTTTGTAACAATATTGGCACGCCGTTTACCGTCACTGCCTTTATAAAATTCAACACTTGTTACTTTTTTACCAAACAACAATTGATCAATCTTATCCCACAACAAGGAGAAGAAATTACCAATGTTGCCAAGCGCTTTCTGAATTTTATTAGGAAGATCTTCAAACCATTCTTTTACAGATGCTGTAACTTCAGAAATGAATGCATCAAATCTCTCCATCTTTTCATTAGTCTTAGCATCTTCTTTGCCGGTCTTTTTGGCGTCTTTAACGGGCTTCTCACCAAGAAGTTGATTAAAGATTTCATCAATCCAATTTACAACGGTTCCTACGCCATCAATAATTTTCTGAGGAATACTGATGACAAAAGCTTTAACGTCCTTGATAACTCCATCAAGCCATTCACCAAACGGAGTAAGAACTGTCTTGGTTTCAAGTGTACTTCCGTTATATGCCGTTTTCTCAGTAAAGATCATTCCTCTGATAATATCGTACAGATTAGCACCAAATTCTTTGATTTTTCCAGGAATGCTCTTAATATAATCCCCGATATCAATAAAAGCCTGTTTAATCCATGCTTTAGCGCTCTGTACAAACTCATTCGTATCAAAGAAATGAATAATACCAGAGAATATACCATTACCCTCTTCGGTTTCTTTAGTTTCTTCATCTGTCAATCCAAACAGTTTACGAAGATCGCTGAACAAAGCAGTGAAGAACTCTTTTACAGCATTAAATGCATCTGTACAAGCGTTCTTAATGCCTTCAAAATCTGCCTGAAGCCTAGCAATTATACCTTCGCCTTTTTCCATCTGATCAGATTTTCCGATAATGAGCTCCATTAATAAACCGAGAACATCAGCGAAGAATTCGATATTTGATGTTACGGTATCAAGCGCCATCTGAGCAAAGAAACCTACAATTTCACCAGTAAATCCAAGGATTTTTCCTAAGAATTCTGCTATAGGCCTAATGATAGTCAGAATATTATTGATACTGTGTTCAATATCAGAAAATGCCTTCGTATCTCGATTGATCTGACCCAACGGCTCTGTGAGTTTTGTAAACACCAACAATACGCCATCAATGATAGGTGAAAGCGTATCAAGAGCACTGAATATGCCTTGAATAACTATACCGGCGAGTCTTCCAACTATTGTAAGAACTTTACCAATATTCGAAAACGCTTTTCGTAAAAGTTCAATTCTTGTTGGTCCATCTTCGGTTATTGAACCATTCATCCAATCATTGAATGCCTGAGCTGCTTCTTTAACATGGAAAGCAAAATCTCGGATTTTTTCTGTTGTATCATAAAGATTTTTACCGATGCTCTGCAAAGTCTGTCTATTTTCATCTTCGGTTTCATCAATTTCATCAAAACCGGGGAGTATCTGTTGAAAGGTATGAAACAAAATACCTAATGCATCGGCAATGTCCATTATGGTTTGCCTAAACAATACTCCGCCTTTACCTTTTCCCTCATAATCGAGTTCATTCCAATATCCAAGAATAGCATTTCTATATTCTCCGATATCATAAACCACTTGAGCAAGAGGGCCGTTAGCTAAATCCGTAAAAAAGTCTTTTGCTTCGGTTAATTTACCAAATAAATTTTGAAATGTTTTACTCCATCCAGAAGATACAGAATCTTTAATTGCGTTTACAACATCAACAAAACTTCTAGCTTCGTATGCCGCATTATATGCCTGAGTAGCAATCTTACCAAACCGTTTTTCAAATTCTTCATCCCCAAGTTCTTTACGAAGTCTAGCAAGTTCATCTTTATCAATGACTTCCATCCAGTATTCTTTACCAAACAGATAATTCATTGCTTCAGTATTCATCCAATCATATTTAAGCATTTCGGAAAGATTCTTTTTATTTACCGTTTTATTAGCTTTAACTTTTTTATCTTTTTTATTTGTTGTTTTATATACAGTGTTTCCTAATTTATCGGTTTTCTTTGTTAATGTTTCAGCAGCTACAGCAGCTTCTAACATTTGCTCCTTAAATTCATCAGTAGTTAAATTCAGAAGTTCCAAACTTCTGTAATCTGTATAATGAAGTTTCCCAGAAGAATATGCCTGAGAAAGATTATAAAAAGCTCTTGAAGCATCATTCGCATTAATACCAGCATTTGCACAAGCATTGGCAATACCTTCAACGTTTTTGCCTGCCTGATCCAAATCAACACCGGCAGCTACCATCTTACTCATTGCGTCTGCCATCTGTTCGAATGAATAAGAAGTTTCATCAGCATATGTCTGTGTTCTTTCAAGTGTATCAAACACCTTATCTTCATCAAAACCCGCATTAACCATCTGCCGTACAGAAGTAAGCATGCTCTGATATTTACTCATACCAGCCGAAACCTGAGCAGAACTAATAGACCGAATAAAGCCGGTAACACTATTCTGTAAGCGAATAAAAATACCAGAAACTTCTGAAGCAAGACTGCCTAATATTTGCTGCTTCACCATTCCTGTAAAAGTAGTTAACCGGTTTGATAACTTGTCCAGGGATTTGCCCATCGAGTCTGTGGAGGCTTCTGTCTTCTCAGCAAGCTCTTTGACATCCTTTTGTACCTGCTTAACATTCAGACTCTTCTTCAATTCATCAAGCTTTTTTATAGTTTTATCAACGCCTTTTTCAAAATCCGAAGCGTCAAATTTTGCAGATACAATCCTCTCGTCAACGTTCGTTGCCATGCCGTTTTACCTCCTCCCATGCATCATTGGCCATTCCCTGAAATATTGATTCAATAGCAGGGTTAATATAATCCACGCCTTTAACAAAACCGCCATTGCGCGTAGCGTGTCCGTATTGTAAAAGAATTGCAATATTTGCCCAGTCATCTACAACGTTTGTGTTTGACCAGACAATCTGATAATTACCTTTATTATCCTTAACAATATCATACTTCCAGGATTCAGAAGTCTTTCCGGTATCCTTAGGTGTAGCTTCTTTAAGCGCTTCTACGCCCTTTCTTCCATATCGTTCAAGAATGGGGCGTACAAGTGGACTAATATGAAGGGAATTAGTAAGAAATCTCTCAAAGTTATTGAAATTTCCCTTATGTTCAAAATTAATTTTCACATTTGTCCCTCCATTATCCTAAACTTCCGCTTGCCGCCCTCCTGGATTTATTAAGCGCTGCGTTCATTGCCAGGATCTCCTGCTTACTCATCTGCTGCGGATTTCCTTTGGCATTACATACTTTAATAAGTGTGATCAGACGATTCAGACGCCATTTCTCACACTCAAAAGGAATCCCGTTACTGATCATCCAGTAATAAATCAGTTCAGAAGTAGGAATTTCGGAATTCTTTCCTGAGTTCTTTCTTCTGTCTGTTACTGTTGTAGCAGTAGCGGGATCCATAATATATTCTTCTATCTTCTTAACGTTATCATGACCAAGCAGACCATAAACCTCATCCGGCACATCCTGATTTATCGTCATACACCGGATATAATCAAGAAATTCTGCTGCGGTCTTTTCATCCGCCGTAAGAAAAGGTTTCTTCCATTTTGATTCCCACTTGGAGATGGAGACAAGAGAATGCTCCAGCTTCAGTGTACAAGCCCTGCAGTATACAAATTCGCCGGTAGCGTTGTTGTAATATTCCTGCTCGGGGATTTTCAGAACCAGCATCCTCTCATCCGTCTCCTTTGCTTACTTCGTTGTCTCGATCAGATGGGCATTACCATCGTCTACGGGTTCTTCTTTCTTATCAACCGGAGTCAGTACTTTATTATCGTCCGATCCGCGCATATCTTCAGGCATCAATGCAGTAATAAATGCCGCAGCCTTCTTGGCATCTGAAAGAAGTTCCATATACAGTTCGTTGTAAGCTTCAGTTTGGGTGAATGCTGTAGAGAGCTCTTCGCTCTTATAGAATCGACGGCCATCAGGAGATTTCTCACCGTAAGCTTTCAGAATAATTGTCTTGAAGGCCTGCATGATCTTCGGAATATCCTGCTTTTCCATCATGTCTTCAAGCAGCTGGCGCATACCACCAGTCACTTCGGTTTCCATTTCCATCAGTTCAGTTTTGTTCAGGTTGAAATAAAAGTTTTCCTGACGTTCATTTCCATTATAGTCAGTATATTTGATCAGTTTCTTAAGCATTATTGGATTCCTTCCTTTCTCTTTCTGCTCATAAAAAATAGTCATTGAAAAGTAGGGGAGCACCTCCGTGTGCTCAGAAGTGCTCCCCTAAGGAAATCAATTAGTTGGTGTCAAAGATGTCCAGAACATCATCCGGGTCCGGAAGACTCGGAGCAGTACCGGCAGTCTGTCCAACAGGATCGGTGCCATAAACGGTATCCAGAAGTTCCTGCAGCATATTCTGCTGAGCCTGTGTGGTCAGCTTGGTGCTGTCGATAACGATCGTACTGGTGGGTTTATAACCAGTAACTGCAGTAGGAGTGCTGTTAGCTTCCCAACTGAAGGAGATCGCATCGGGATTGTCATTGATCGTGGTATAACCACGGCCAGACGGAGAAGCAACACTATTGTAGATAATGTGCAGTTTAAAGCCTTTGTCCAGACCAGGATGCGCTTCATCACCAACCTGAGTCTTATAGACAAGACCAAAAGCTTTACGGGGCTGCTGACCCAGGAACACGCCGGTTTCGGCTTCCTTGCTACCATCGCACTCTGCCCAAGCATCCGGATAAGTATAAGCTTCAATCGTGAATCCGAACTTTTCCGCAGAAGTCAGAGAAGCATATTTGATGTTGTCAGCATACAGGTCAGTAACGTCAGCACCGCTGGGGTTCTCGTTAATAGCGGTAACGCCGTTCCAAGCAACGCCTTCGCCATAACCAGATACGCCCATCGGGAAAAGGGCAACTTCACTTACACCAGCTTCGATTTCACGTTCGCCGGTCTGATGCCATTTCATTTTACCCATAGATTAATACCTCCATCAAAAATAGATGTCAAACGCATAATGAAATAAGCCATCTGATGCATAAGGGCGATTCAGATGGCAATATTCCAGATCCTCAAGTGTATCCACCATTGGATCGTCTGCGTCTTTTGTGATATACAACAGTGTGTATCGTTTCAAACCAATATAAGTTTGGTTCTCGGCCTTGCGTTCAGTATGACCGCCAAGACTGTATACAATACACGGGTATTTGAGTTTAAAAGACTCAGGAGGATCGAAATAGACATTTGTCGTGCCCAGAGTCGTCCTCAGAATTGTGTCAAGTTCCACTCTCATTCGGGCCATTGTACAATCCTCCAATCGTGAGGATGATTCGGGGTCTCTGAATCTCAATGTTAGTGATGCTCCAGAGATCCCCATGCCATCTCACATATCTCATTGCGCCGATATTCTCATTAGCGAACGAATCGGCAACAATACTGATGGTGTTGTTAATGACCAGATTTTCATTGGTTCCGCCACTATTTTGATCCCAACGGCGAGTATTCCGCATTACGTCTCCGTAATATTCCCTTTCAGTGGGTTCCTCACGCCATACGCTGGGATGATTGATCGGATCGTACTCTATCGTTCTGATAAAGCCTACTTTCCCGTGAAATCGGGCCATTTAAACCCCTCCTCAGGACTTAGCCAGCACCAGCTTATTCAGTGTATAGATCTTGGTGTCAGCATAGTTGCCGAGCACGGTGACGAGCTTGATCTTCTGAGTATTGCTGGTCACGCGGCAGACAGCCAGATATCCGTCGCTGGGGTCGAGGGCAACAGGACCATGCATGCCGCCAACAAGTTCAATGTAAGCGGTGGCGCCTTCCGGAATGCCAACGGCCTTCAGAGCAAGGAAGTTACCGGTGGAGTCATCAGCACCCCAAGTTCCGCTAGTCCAGGCAGAGCCATCGGAGATCATCTTGGAAGTACCAGTCACAGCACCACTTCCGACGTCAATACCGGTCTGAATGTTACTGGCAGTGATACCGTAAACGGTGCTGCTCGGAGCAACAGCAGTCAGAGCCAAGCCAGCGAATGGATTAGAAGCGTTCTTTTGCCAGGGCTTAGAGGGCAGAGAGGGCTCGATCTCAAGGAACGCAGGAGTCGTATGCGCAGTTTCGATAACAAGAGCAGAGAAAGGCTTGGTCAAAGCACCGCTGCAACGGGTTTCGATCAGATACTTCTGCTGGTTGTAGTCAATATCGAAGTCATCGAACATGTTCACGCTTCCGCCCTTATCGGCGCCAACGTTGTAGTCCTTCAGGTTGACAATGATACCCAGCAGATCATATTCCGTAGTGGTAACACCAACGGTCTCGCTACGAGTACCGGCCTGTTCAAACACCGGAACGGTAACAATATCGTTCACACGCAGAGCAGTAGCCAGAGCCTGCTTGGTCGGATACAGGAAATGCCCAATACCGTCTTCAAGCAGCAGCATTTCGGTCAGAACGCTTTCAGTGGTATAGAAGTTCGGGTTTCCGGAACCACGATACTGAGCGCGAGCCTTAATGATCTTCTTAATGATAGACTTCGCATGAGGAACGTTGCTCTCTTCGGTGACCTTAACCTTGATGGAGAACAGATCGTCATCCTTCCAGATGGAACGAATGTGCAGCTCGGAAATCTTATCATCACTGGCGGAATTCCGACCGTCACCGATCAGGATAGCGCGGGCGATTTCCTCGTCCAGCATCATCCTCATTTCGCCTTTAATCCAGGCAACAACGTCGAAGTCGGTGATATCAACAACATCATCACGATCGAGCTTCTGCTTTTTATAAATGGTCTGAGGATCAGTCGTACGCTTAAGCAGCGTGAAGACTTCTTCCTTTTTCCGATTGCCCTTGATATATCCCAGAGCACGAGCATCGTCCTCAGTAATATCGGCAAACATACTCTTAATACGGCTGAAAGGAGTATGATGCACACCGGCCATAACACCAGCTACCCAGCCAGTATCCCGCTTGATAAACTCAGGCGGATTGTTCAGATTTTTGTAATCCGGGAACAGCCAGTCAATCTGATCAATACCATACTCAGCAGTATGAGCAAGAACAGACTCCCTCAGGCTGCCGCTCTTCTTCGCATCATTGAAGATAGCTTCGGTTTCCGCATGGGAAAGAGTGTTACCCTGAGCGACGCTTTCATCGCCTTCAAATACATTACGCTTCATGTTTTTACCTCCAAACATAGACTGCGCAAGAGCCTGATCGTATTCTTCATCGTCCTCATACTCTTCGTCGTCTTCATAATCTTCAGGATCAACGTTTTTGTCATCTTCGTCTTCTTCGTCTTCGTCTTCTTCGTCTTCGAAGTCCTCATCGTCTTCTTCATCTTCGAGTTCTTCGTCGGCTTCCTCATTACTCAGATCGTCGATAACATCCATCTGGCCCTGTTCATAAGCAGCCTGCACAAGAGCGCGCTGCTCATCAGTCATACCCTCAAGGATCTCATCAAAATCCATTGTTTCATCCTCCTCATCAGATTCACCGTGATAAATTTCAGCAATACTTCCGTCACCCATACAAATCAGGGCTTCTTCATCATCGGTGTCAGTTGTTCCATCACTGTGAGCAAAAGCGATGTTCTCAATACGAGCCATCTTATTTGCACCAGTGAGCACAATACTAACCTCACGAATCTGCCCATGGACAACATCTCCGCCACGCTGTACCAGCTGATTGGCATAAATACTCAACGCATCAAGATCACCGTTGCCAAGGGATTCTTTGGTTGCCTGTGCTTTAGGATTCTTATTGAACCATCCGTAACAATAAACACCTTCATCACGATTTTCGAGAAGGCAATGGCCCAGTACGTTCTCAGGATCGTTATGCTGATGCTGGAAAACGAGGGGTACTGTTTCTCCGTCATTTTCAATAAAAGCATTACGACGAATGGTACGTCCGTCTGTGCACTTAACATTGTTCACGGTGGCCCATCCCGCAAAATCATACGGGCGATTTTGAATAGGCATAAGCTACCTCCCGTGATCAAGCAGAAGAAGATTTAGGCACAGCCTCTTCTGGTTCTTTTTTACCATTTTGACTGTTATACTCTTCTGCAAGGTCTACTATTTCATTGTCGGACAGTCCTTTCAGATCATCCTCATCGAGACCGGCATCCAGTAAGGTCTGCCTCGCCTCTTCAAGCTCCTCCGGATCAACAGGCTCTTCTGCTGAAGGATCTCCTGAATCCATTTCCTGAGGCATATTCGGGTTGCGAAGTTCATCCGCCTTAGGATCATCAGCAGGAGGAAGGCCGAGCTTAGCACGAACTTCATTTGCCGTCATGATCTCGTTTCTGATGAACTTATCACCAAGATCTGCCATCTTATCAGCAGGAACAAGTTTGAAATGATCCTGGAAGAACATGATTGACTGATTCTGAGTTCTCGCCGTTTTGGTTAAGAACTTTCGAATCATTTCATCACAAATAGCATTAAGAATAGGAGCAAGAGTTCCACTGTAATAACGAAGCATGGTCTTCTCATCAGCAGTACCATAGAATACTTCCATTGGAATACCAAGCTGGCCATACAGGAACGTTGTAAACCATTCTACCTGCTCTTTGAAATTATTTTCGACAGCACGATTAAGCTGAGTAATCTTTTCTGTTGCGTCTGCATAAGCCACACCATACTTTGATTTAGCCAATTGGTCTTCAAGCTTTTTGCGCCGTCTTTCCGCTTCAACCATCCTCTGTTCTGTACGGATTGTATATGGGAGCTGAACAATAATATCCAGTTTACCTGAACTATTTTGTTCATCCGTCATGTCCAAAAGATTAAGTTTGCGGATAACCCGTTGTAAAGTTGAGTTCGGCTCGTTCATAACGCTGTAGAAAGGATTCTCCACAATCGCACACATTTTCTTGGGTACGACGATCTCCTCTTTGATTCCTTTCTGTTCATTGAACAACAGCACTTTGACATCATTCGGATACCACTGGGTAATCTTCCCTGTCCTCATGCTGAGAATGTCGAACCCGCCGGTAACTTTAGGGCTAACATCCGTGTCCACAGGCACAATTGCAACACAACCCTCGTCGAACATGGACACGACAACATCACGAATAAATTGTCTACCTGTTTGATCCGTATTTGCAGAAACGCTCAGACAATCATTCAGCGGTGTTTTAAGAATTTCAGTCAAGCGACCCTTATTATCCGTACGCACATGCCGAATATCCACTTCGGATACATCAACAGCAATACGAGTGTAAGCCGCTGTGACAATTGACCGTTCATTTCCTCGCGTCAGTCGCACTCGATCGGGGCGATTGGCACTACTGTATCCGACGGTCAGCGGATTCAGATTCTCAAAAGAATCAGATTTGTTTTTAAAGGCATTCCACGCATGTGCAAGCCTCTGACCTAATGAGGGCATCCAATCACCTCATTTTGAAATTATTTGCGTTTGGCATATCTTGTTCCAGCGAAAGAACGATTCATTTCTTGCTTCCAAGCATTAGCTTTTTGCCTTGCTTTCCTCATGTATGCAGAATTAGAAGAAGCTCGCTTGCGTAAAGCATTTGCCCTCAATTTTGTAGCAATTGCTGTCCCGTAACCTGCTGCTGCTAATCCAACACCTGCATTTTTAGCAACCGAAGAAGCATCACGAACTTTGCCGGCTAAACCAACTCTTCTGTTATATTGTTCCAGTAGCTGTTCTCGAATAGCTCCACGAGTATGAACTCTGTCGTTGAAATACTTAATACTGGCATTAGCTGCATGACCAGATCCAACTTTTCCTGCGATACCCGCTGCTGCTGTTCCGAGACCAACTCTCCCCGCAATACGTGCTCCTCGCGAAACTTTATCAAGCCGATTTGCCTTTTGTAAAAGATTGTTAGAATTAGCTCTTGCCTGCAATCTTTCAAGTTTTTTTCTAGCTTTCAAATATTGCCTGCTAAGTGCTCTATCGTTTCCACGTTCTATCGCTTTACGGACACCCCATCGCATACCTCTTACACCGTAGTGCATTAGATATTCCGATGTACGTGTTACACCGTAGTATTCAGCCACGGAGATCACCTCCGCCGCTTCTTACCCTGACGAGGTTTACTAGACTGCTGATTTCCACCATTAGCATACTTCGTGCCCTTGAAAGATTCGTTCATAGCAGCACGGAATTTCTCAGCTTTCTTCTTGGCTGTAGCAGCTCTGTAAGCATTCTTAGCAGCACCAACAGCAAGACCAGCACCAATAGCACCAGCACCGATACGGGCAATAGTATTATTAGAAACTTTGCCTAGCTTATCTGTCTGCTGGACAATGCTTCCATGACCGGACTTAAAGAGAGCTTTATTAACTCCGCGATAAGCATCACCAGCAAGACCGGGCTTTGTGGCATTTGCTAACTTGCGACTAGCCACTTTAACACCTTGCCCAATAGAATTACTATTACCCCAAGTATTAAGTGCGGTACCGGCATTATAAACAGCATTTGCGCTCTTAATACCTTTACTCTGGAGACCATATCCTGCTCCAATCATTTTGCCAGCGAATTTGTTTCCACCAGGAATTTTAGAAGCAAGTTTACCTACTCCTACCATAGCGGAACCAGCACCCCTAACAGCTTTACCGGCATATTTGGCGTTATTCTTCATGAACTTAGAAACACCACTAGTTCCAGCAACAGCCAATCCACCGGCAGCAGCAGCACCAGCACCCATCAAAGCAGCCCTACGAGCATACTTATCGGATTTGGCAGCACGCTTTTCAAGTTTTGCAAGTTTTTTAGAAGCTTTGGCATACTGTCTGCTAAGCTTTGCGGAATTTCCACTCTGAATAGCTTTCCGTACGCCCCATTTCATTCCACGAATGCCATAATGCGCAAGATATTCATCACTACGCTCAATAGCATACATATAATCGTTATTGTACATAACTTGTACCCTCCATGTCATTCAAATGCATCTCGATAGAGTTTGTAAGCGACCAAGGCGTCCATTAGCGCCGCAACTGAGTCAATCTTCTGCTCATGTCGCTTCTTCATTAATTTTCGGTTACCGTTCGTATCTTCGAGGGTTATTGAATTACCCATCGTGAATGACATCATTTGCTGGTCAAAAATTAGCATGCGATCTTCTGCCAGCTTTTTAATTTCGCCCAATGGTACGGACTCGGTTCTCGCTCCTTGCGGAACCTTGACAATGCCGAACGGCCCATTAT
>JAEEGL010978761.1_pt1 | contig 21199 bp, 17 predicted proteins | sample 9134231 | NCBI WGS metagenome assembly JAEEGL01 (sample SAMN16246548, study PRJNA631951) | gut metagenome | biome: gut microbiome; feature: rumen; material: fiber-attached | host: Bos | place: Iran: Karaj | collected 2018-10 | reverse complement strand
AATTTCATCTGCTAAAAGTGCAGCTCTTGGAATTTCAATCATTGTACCAATATGATATTCCATCTTTGATTTCTTTTCTTTCTTAACTTCTTCTGCTGTTTCTACAACAATATTCTTAACGAATTTTAATTCTTTTACTTCTCCAACTAATGGAATCATGATTTCTGGAACAATCTTGAATCCTTCTTCTTTTTCAACTTCGATTGCAGCTTCCATTAAAGCTCTTGTTTGCATTCTAGCAATTTCTGGATAAGTAACTGCTAAACGGCAACCTCTGTGTCCCATCATTGGGTTAAATTCATGTAATTCATCACATACTTCTTCAATATGTTCTACTGTCATATTCATAGCTTTTGCTAAATCTTTCTTTTCAGCATCAGTTTTTGGAATAAATTCATGTAGAGGAGGATCTATATAACGAACTGTCATTGGTAGACCTTTTAATTCTTTATACATAGCTTTGAAATCACCTTTTTGATAAGGGATTAATAAATCTAAGTATTTTTCTCTATCTTCTACTGTTTCAGATAGAATCATTCTTCTTAAGTTGAAGATTCTTTCTTCATCGAAGAACATGTGTTCTGTACGGCACAATCCAATACCTTCTGCTCCTAATTCGATAGCTTTCTTTGTATCTCTTGGAGTATCAGCATTTGTTCTAACTTTTAATGTTCTGATCTTGTCAGCCCATTCCATAACACGACCAAATTCGCCAGCGATTGTAGCATCTACTGTTGGAATAGCTCCATCATAGATATTACCTGTTGAACCATCAATAGAGATTACATCTCCTTCATGGAATGTTTTACCAGCTAATGTAAATTCTTTCTTAGCTTCATCCATAGCGATATCGCCACATCCTGATACACAGCAAGTACCCATACCACGTGCTACAACTGCAGCATGTGATGTCATACCACCACGAACAGTTAAAATACCTTGAGATACTTTCATACCTGTAATATCTTCTGGAGAAGTTTCAAGTCTAACAAGAACAACTTTTTTCTTGTCAGCAGCCCATTTTTCAGCATCTTCTGCTGAGAATACGATTTGTCCACAAGCAGCACCTGGAGATGCTCCTAAGCCTTTACCAATAGGTTTAGCTTCTTTTAATGCTTTAGCATCAAATTGTGGATGCAATAATGTATCTAAGTTTCTTGGATCGATCATTGCTACTGCTTCTTCTTCAGTACGCATTCCTTCATCTACTAAATCACAAGCTATTTTTAATGCAGCTTGAGCAGTTCTCTTACCATTACGAGTTTGTAACATGTATAATTGTCCATGTTCAACTGTAAATTCCATATCTTGCATGTCTCTATAATGACTTTCTAGAGTTTTGCATACATCTTGGAATTGTTTAAATGCTTCAGGGAATTTTTGTTCCATTTCAGCTATCTTCATTGGTGTACGAACACCTGCAACAACGTCTTCACCTTGTGCATTTGTTAAGAATTCACCAAATAATCCTTTTTCACCAGTAGCTGGGTCTCTTGTGAAGGCAACACCTGTACCACAATCGTCTCCCATGTTACCAAATGCCATTGATTGAACGTTAACAGCAGTTCCCCAAGAATAAGGGATATCATTATCTCTTCTGTAAACGTTAGCTCTTGGGTTATCCCATGAACGGAATACAGCTTTAATAGCTCCCATTAATTGTTCTTTTGGATCATCTGGGAAGTCACTACCAATTTTAGCTTTATATTCAGCTTTAAATTGATTAGCTAATTCCTTTAAATCATCAGCAGAAAGTTCAACGTCTTGTTTAACTCCCTTTGCTTCTTTCATCTTATCGATTAATTCTTCGAAGTATTTCTTTCCTACTTCCATAACTACGTCAGAATACATTTGAATAAAACGACGATAGCAGTCCCAAGCCCATCTTGGATTATTTGATTTTTCAGCTAATGAATTAACTACTTCTTCATTTAAACCTAAGTTTAGAATAGTATCCATCATACCAGGCATTGATGCACGAGCACCACTTCTAACAGAAACTAATAATGGATTTTCTTTATCTCCAAATTTCTTTCCTGTCATTTCTTCCATTTTAACGATGTATTCATTAATTTGTTCTTGAATTTCATCGTTAATTTGGCGACCATCTTCGTAATACTTTGTACATGCTTCTGTTGTAATAGTAAATCCTTGAGGTACTGGAAGACCAATATTAGTCATTTCAGCTAGGTTTGCACCTTTTCCACCAAGGAGATTACGCATAGTTGCATTACCTTCTTTAAAGGTATAAACATATTTCATATTTTCATTTTCCTCCACAAAGCATATTATATAAAAAAAAAGAGGCTTTTACAACCTCCATCTTTTAAAAATTTACATCTATTTACTATATCTATAGTGATTTCAATTGTGCTTCGTCGTAACACTTCATTACATCAGAAATGCCACCTATATTAATTGAAGTAAATAGCCATGTGATAATTAATGGTACAAAATAAATTATGATACCATAAATTATACGTGTAACCAATGTTTTTACAGCTTTCTTAGTTTCACTATCATCACCTTTTGAGTTAGTAACAACCTTTGCTAAATCAAAAGTAGCTAGAACAACTAAGATAATTGGAATAGCTAATTTTACAATATTAATTATAAACTTTACTACAGCTAATACAGAAGATAAATTTTCATCACATACTATATCTAATAACATTACAATCCCTCCAACTAGTTATATAATAACTTAAATAACTTAATAAATCAAGTATTTTCCTAAATCTTCTCTTGATACCAACATTCTTTAATTTCATTAATATCATATGATGAATTATTGAATATTGATCCAAATAGTAAGAATATTATAGCAGGTATCAAGAATATTAAAATGCACGAAATAATCCTGTTGTATACCATTGTACGGTATTTTTTTATTTCATCATCACTTTTCGATATTACTATTTTAGCAACATCAATTGTACAGTAAATTATTAATAAAACTATTAATACTATTTGTACAATATTTAGTACTCTTTTTATAACATCTATCAGTGTTAAAACATCATTCGTACAAACAAATAAACTCATACATCCCACCTATTGAGTTAGTATATCACAATTCCTCAAAATATCAACTATTTTCTTAAAAACCTAAGAATCCTTGCGGTTGATTATTGTTACCTACATTATTATTGTTTGTTCTTTCACTATCAATCTTACTTATTAACTCATTGATAGCATCAGTAGGAACACGATCATTAAATGGAGCTACAGATGCATAGAATGGTAAGTTAGCTTCTTGTGAGAAGATACCCTTCTCATTTTCTGATAACATACTCTTATTCAATACAACGTATTTACCTCTTAATTCATTGAATGTGTTCTTATCTTGAACCATTACTTTATTAATTTTTATTCTTGATGGTTCAACTAAGTATAAAACAAAATCACAAATACTGTCATTTGTTGTATTATTTAAATCAACAAAGACATAATCATATCTTGTTTTAATACTATTTAGACAATTATCAAGTTCTTCTTCTTTAATTGATGATACATCATTAAGTCTAAAGAACATGAAATCGTTACTACCTATTTCAACTAAAGCAACACGTTTACGATTTCTATTTTCAATCGTTTCTTTCATTTTATACAACAATGTTGTTGTACCTGCGTGTTCGGTAATATTTCTAAATCCTACGATAATTGCTGATGGTCCATTATAACTAATAAACCCACCTTGTGAATTATCATTTAGGAAACTGCCACCACTAAAATTATTATCATTCATACTTTCCCTATTGTTATAGTTCATAACCATATCATTATTTGGTGTAACTTGATCAATAGGTGTTACTTGATTGATATCATTAAATGGTGAACCATTATTCATCATAGTATTGTCATCTGAATTATCTTCAATTGGCGTAACACTATTAATGTCATCAAGAGGCATTTCTACTTCTTGATTATTTTGTCTCATTTCCTCTTTTTCATCTTGTTCTTGATTATTAGGAACATCATTCATAACAAAATCACTTAAATTAATAATGTCCTTCTTAGCAGCACTCTGAGGAGTACTATTATTACTACGATTCATATTACGATCAGGGTTAATATTATTATTAATTGGCCCTGGCGTATTATTAAATCCCTTATTATTCACATCGCTAGTTTTTGGCCCAGTATTATGAATTTTACGATTAACGCCATCATAATCATATGGATTATCTATCATTTTAACTAATTCATCAATATTAGTTGAAAAGTTATAGATACCAATATTTACTAGAGTCTCCAAAAACCTTAATGGAGGCTCAGGCTTGGGAGGTAATAAAACAATTAATTTTTCAGAACCTATACCGTTCGCTAATTGTTTTAATACTTCGGGATTGGTAAAATCTACAATACTCGTTGCATCAATGACCATTTTAGTAAAGAAATAGTTTTTAAAATTATTAATTAAATCTTGCACATTAAATAAGCCATTTAGATCCTTAATAGCATCAATATTAGCATTGTCTAATGCACTTTTTTGCTTATTAGAAACTATAACTATCATATCAATCACCAGTTACTGTCGCACATTTGCATTTGACTATTATTACTAATTAGGGATGCACAGCTAAATCCAGCCTGGGTACTTTGAATTGTTTTTGTTTCTCCTTTTACAGGTATCTTAAACTTACTATAGAATAATGGTAATTGAAAAGAAATATAAGTTTTATTCCTAATAACAACACCGCCACTAAAGTATTGAGAAGAACCTGTAATATCTACACAACATAAAGTAACTCCTTCAGTTTTAAGATTATAACCAAAAGCCTTTTTAACTGATTGTTCAATCTCTGAAGATTTGAATATCCCTTCATTTTGTTCAAGTGAAGATATTATATAGTTATTAGCACGGTACGCAGCCATATAATTTAATGTAAATCCTATTAACATTGTCATTGTAACAATGAAAATAGCAAATATATAAATCAATACTGATCCACCAATCGCCTCTCTCATAATTTACCTCCTAATTTATTCCTGTATTTGCTTTATTTTCCATTGTGTTCATTCCGTTATTCATACTATCGGAAATTCTTGGTTTAATTACTGTTACAAACAATGCAGCAATAGCAGCAATTGCAATAATAGTAATTAATGTAATATTTAATTCACCACTCGCTTCTTTCATTCAACATTCCCTCCTTTCCTATCATATAAATCTTATCATATTAACTAAATAAATATCAAATGATTGGATACTTATTTTTTCATTATTTACAACTTTTAACCCATTAATTGCATTGCCATTGCTAGCAAGATAACAATCATGGTTCCACCACCTGTAACAACAAGCATTACAAGGGTTTTATTTTCCATTTTCTTAAGTCGTCCAGCGTACATTGTTTCACGGGATTTATTTTGAAGTGATGATACACTCTTTGAGAATACAAGTAATTGTTCTTGTTTATTCTCTTGTGAACCAATTGATAAACGATATAATAATCTCATCATACGCATAGAATCACGAACTGGATAATCCTTAGCAAAGTCAATGTATGGTGTTACAGTTGAATCACCAGCATCGATTTTAGTGATTAATTTACGAAGACCATCTTGGAATACCTCAGGAGCTGTATTAATACTTCTAGATATTGCAACCGGTATCGTATAATGTTGGGCAAGTACTTCAATACTCTTTAAGTAATATGGAAGTAATTGATCAATCTTAACTAAGTTTCTTTTGTAATATGATTTTAAGTTTGTGTAGTCTGACTTATACATAACACCAACTACTACCGCACCAATGATTAAGTTTACCCAACTAAAGTTGAATAGTACTAATGCAAGAGCAATTACTAGAACTAATCCAGTAGTTTTTAATCTCTTTAAGAATAAGGCATCAGTATCAACATCAGAACCATATTTTGTTTGTGCTAAGAAGTCATAATCTTCTTCTTTTAATAAGTTAATAAATTCTTTGTTTTCGTTATATAATTCGTTAGGGTCAACACTACCACGATATACTAATACGAAAACTACTATTACTAATACAATCGCAAGTTCCATTATTCAGCACCTACATTCTCGTTATAATATTTTTCTCCAGATAGAAGAAAGTAACTATTTAATAAAACAATTATATGTAAGGCAATTCTAACGATTAGATTAGAATTAACTAATTGAATGTATTTCTCTTGCGTAATCAATAATTGTACTAACATAATCATCAAATATAGAAGTAATCCATATTGAATGAATTGTTTATGGAAGTTTGCACGGTCCATACGGTCACGATAAACTCCTTCAACAAGTTCATCAACATCAAGAAGCATGTTATCAAGAGCTTTTGTTGTATCTCTTGCACCTTCTCTTGTTACTTGCAAGAATAATTGATGCATGTTTCGAACCATATAATAGTCATATTTACTATTCATATAATCGATTGATTCTCCAACATCACCATTATGGTAAGCTAAATCAATCATTACTTTAATATCAGTTTTAACAGGATCTTCAATGATACCTGAATTGTATACACCTTCAAGTGCTGTTACAAATGATTGTGTAACCGCAAATTCCATAATCGTATTTGTAACATAAACTTGTACTTGTTCGAATAAGAATTCACTATATACACGTTTACATCTTAAATAAGATAAGTAAGGAATTACAGAGATTGCAGCAATTACATATATAAATGAAACTAAGATACTATAGAAATATAGCCAAGAAATTACAAAGGCTAAAACACCAAAGATAATTACTTGCATTAAGTATTCTTTCTTCGTATATTCAAGACCCATTTCCTTACATTTTTCACGGATCATTTTGAATGTATACGGAGCATACTTTTCATAAGCATCTTCTACACCTTCAGAGACGAACTTAACAACAGATTCGCCATTACTTTGACGGTATAGTGTAATAAATAATACAATTGCCAAGATAATTATAAATTCCATAAATTATACCTCCCCATTTTTATCACTTAAAGGTTCTACGAATTGTTCTAATGGAGCATTACCTGTAGGAGCTTCATTAGAAGTATTAACAAGACTAATATTTGATAGTGGATTCACACTAGGATTAACTACTGGTGGAATTGGTGCAATAGCATCAGGAATTGGTGCTGTTGTATCAACTTTAACTTCCGCTACCGGCGTATTAACTTGTGAATAATCATAATTATATAGATTATCAGTATTTTCAACTGCAGGTGCTTGTTGTGGTACTTGACCATCTTTAGAAGCTTTCATTGCTGCAATGAAACTATTGATATCATCATCAGTTATCTCTACTTGTGTTAAGTCAACAGCATCAATCGTAGGTTCAGCTGGTGCATCAGTCAATTCTTCAATAACAGGTTCTACTGTTGGAACAACTGGTGCAACAGGTGTTTCTACAACTGGTGCAGGAGCTACAGGAGCTGGGGTTGCTTCAACAACTGGTGTTACTGGAACTTCAGGTTGAGAAGGAACTTCCTCAGGAACTGTAGGAGTAACTGTACTTAATTGCGTAAAATCGATTACTGGAGCAATAGTTGGTGCTTCTACCTTTTCTTCTTCTCCAGTATAATTTTCATTACCGAAGTTAGCATAATATGCTTCTTCTTTTTGTTTCTCTATCTTTTCCTCTCTTCTCTCTTCTTTCTCTTTCAATTGTTCTTCAATTGTATCAAGACTAGGAAGTTCTTCAGAAACTAGAGAATCGTCATTCAAATCAACACCTTGATTTGCTAGATACTCAATTAAATATTTACTTGGATCTTTTGTTACCTCAGTACCATCGACATTCTTATGATAAATTACATTAAATTCTGGCTTATTTTCTTCAGTTACATAGAATTCTGTAACTTCCGCAAGTTCACGCATGAATCCTTGTTCTTTATCATATCTAGCACGAACATAAATACCTAATTGAATATATCGGTAAATAGTGGTCATAAATTGTTCTACATCAATATTAGATTCCAATAAGGAATACATACGATGTGGAATACTTTGTGCTTTATCAGCATGGATTGTTGATAAAATGTTATGACCTGATGATATAGAGTTACGAACTGCTGTTACCGCTTCAGCAGAACGAACTTCTGATAGCAAAATCCATTTTGGATTTTGACGCATACATGTAACTAATACATCACTATATGAAGCAATATTATTAGTCTTCATAGCTACGATATCACGATGTGGAAATATTCTATCTAAGTGAAGTTCCAAAGTATCCTCAATTGTAATTATCTTTTCATTTTCTATTGTGTGACTTGCTAGATATTTAACTAACTCAGTTTTACCTGAACCAGTTTCACCAGCAACGATAATATTACAATGGCCTTTGACACACTTAATTAAGAAATCATGTATTCCGCTCGTTATATATTTTTCTTTTAATAATTTTTCTTTTTGTAAACGAATTTTCGCAGGTGTTTTACGAAATACAGCAGCAATACCATTTCTTGCAATAGAGTCATGTACGAAGTTCATACGAAGTTCAGCACTTTCACTATCCAAGAACGGAGAGGCCATATTGAAAACCTTACCCATAATATTTGCACATTGGAAAGCAATTTTTTCCATTAAGTCATTATCAATACCTGGATTGTCAACACGATAAACACCTTTGTCTAAGCTCTTCAACCAAACTTGCCCATTATTAGAGTATGATATATCGGTGATATTATCATCATCTAAATATTGTTTTAAAGGTCCAAAGTCAATATTCGAGAACAAATTATCATTAATATCTGTACTCGTCTTTTGTTCATTGGCACTTATGTTATAAGAGTTAATCTCGTGTTCCATGACTCACCGCCTATTCTTCATCAACGGTTGTAGTATTACCCTCATTTGGAACAGTTACATCTGTTTTAACATAATTTACATATGGATCTAAGTATTCTTGTAGAGCTCCATTAACCATAGCTGCTGCAGGAACTGTAGAATTCTCATATTTTCTTGCTGCATCTGTTGGAACTAAGATAATTTCAACATTCTCTAATTTTTCAGCAACACGTAAATATGCATTAATTTCATCATTTACACCAAACACAATTTGATCTGGTGTTCTAATCTCTTCAGTTGTAGCGAAGACATCACGTCCAGCGCCATCTCTTACTGCTAAGATCTTAACGTTATTAACGAATTTACCAAATGCAATTTTATTTTTTTCTTTGTCTTTATATACTTTTAAATAAATATCAAAATATTGTCCTGGGAAGAATGAATTACCATAAGTTGTTTTAACATTAACTTTATAGTTAAATGCGATATCACCAGGTTCCTTATTATAAAGGTATGAGTTTTGAACATCATCACAGTTAATTACGTTTCCACCTTTATCTGTTTTACTAGAAGCATAGAAGAAGCCTCCAGCTGGAATAAAGCTTGTTGTACATTTGTTATATACATCACTAGCATTAGAAATGACATTTCCTTGTAATGATGATTGTGGAATTTCAACAAGTGCAACATCTTCAACTGTTACTTGTGAATATGTTTCAATTGCTTTCATTGCATAAGGAATTGAAACAGGTTGTGTTGCCGCATTTACTCTCCATCTATAGAACAAGTATAGAACGATAACTACTAGTATTGCACCTAATAATGTAACAATATTTTTATTTGATAAAAATTTCTTTAAATTTCCCATATTATTTCTCCCTTCTATACTCTTTTATTCTGTTATATTTGTAGGTTCTTGTGTTTCTTCAGCTTCATCAGATGGTAAGTATTCAACATAATCATCTAAGTATGTCTTAAGTTCTTCTGCACTAAGTGTTGCATCAGGAACAAGACCCTCACCTATTTCAGCATCAACCGTTGTAGGAACAATAATTATTTCAACATTGTCTATTAAGTTTTCTGCTGTACGTAAGTAATAGTTAATTTCACTATCAACACCAAAGACAATTGACGCTGGTGTTCTTACTTCATTAGTCTGTGTGAAAACGTTTCTTCCTGAACCATCTTTAACAGCTAATACTTTAACGTTTGATACCAATTTACCAAATTGATATTCATCTTGTGTCTTACCAGTTCTAACACGAAGATATACGTCGATGTATTTTCCTGGTTCAACAGAGTTACTATATGTTGATTGAGTATCAACTGAATAGTTATAAGCAACAACATCTTTATCTAAATCAAATTCATATAAGAATGCTGTTGGTAAATCATCTTTTGAAACAATGTTACCAGCACTTGTTTCTGAACTATAGTAGAAGAAACTACCATTTGGTATATAACTATTTACACCTGAAAACTTACCAATTACTTGACTTTCTGTATAAATAACATTTCCTCTTAACGCTGCCTTTGGAACATCGATTCTTGCTACCATATTGGCATCAATTTCTTTCATTGGATCAATATTCTTATTAGCGATAGGAATTGTTACAAAGTCAACCGCTGATCTTACTCGCCAAATATAGAACAGGTAAAGAACGACAACTACTAGTACAATACCAAGTAGTGTAACAACATTTTTATTACCTAATAATTTTTTCGTATTTCCCATATTTTATTCTCCTTTTTCCTATTTCGTACATACTGCTACACAGCCGTGTGAGTTACCATTACATGGTCCGCAGTTTTTAATAGCATATGCATAGTTTGGTGAATCCATTCTGCTACATAGAACTGCACCCGTTTGTTTATCTTTAACATCATAATAATAGTATTGATTAGATTTTTGACCTTTATAGGCATATCCATATGATGAACATTTACTTCTTGCTGTTGCAATAATTGTACCCAAATCTCCCGCTGTAAATGTATTTGCTCTACTTGGTGTATCTTGATGAACATTATATGTAACTTCTTTACCTTGATTATCCTTACATACTGCTTGATACAAATGTAAGTGAACCCATGGACATGCGCCCGGTCCAGAACCAATTGGATCTGATGGCGAAGGATCTCCAGTCTTTGGTTCAGTACAAGGACAATCCTTTATATCATTTGTTCTAACAACGACTTTTTGTGTTTTACTCAAGTCATTTCTATCAACAGTAAATGTTGTCTTACAAACTGATGTGTTTGTCGCATTACAATTGTTATCTACTAAGATGTAAGAACCAACATCTAGTGTTTTTTCATGATAAGCAGAACTTGATGATGTCCATGTTTCAATTACTGTACCATCTAACTTAGTTAAACTTAATTTTGAACCAGCAACTAAGGCATCATTACAATCAAGTTTACCTAGTTGAACTTTACCTTTTCCAGTAAATAATGTAACGTGAACTTCACCACCTTCTAAGATAGCATCCATTCTGTTAACAATCGGATATGATGTTCCATCTCCAACCATTTCGTTAACATATTGTTTATAAGCGATACTAACAGTAGCTTTTGGAGGATATTCAATTACCTCTTGAACAACTATTTCATATTCCTCATTAGTTTTAGCAACCGTACCAAATCTACTTACCAAACTCTCGGTAAATATATCCGCATCAATGCTATATTCTCCATGAAGGAATCGGCATCCACTATCACAATAGTTTTCGGTATCGTTGATATCTTCAATAGTATATTGATTTCTATCAGTAAATACGATTGGAGAACTATTCTTTTTATCCTTAGGACATACACAGAATCCTCTACGATATCTAATTTCATCTATTGCATCATACATCGCCGCTTGAACCGTATTTTTCATAAATTCATAATCTTGTTGGTTAGTTGTTGTTGTATTGCTGACTGTACCTATTACAACGAACGCAATGATACATAACATGATTAAGCCAGCACCCCAAATTGCCTCTTTCAAAATATCACTCCCTATCTTACTTAATTATATATTATTTGAATATCAATATCAAGATTATTCGATTAATTTTCTTACCTTTCATAAAGGTTTAATCGTAAAGGCGATGTAAAAATTTTGGGCTTTTATTTTTTTTGTGATATATTACTAAATGGGAGATGAAAATGAAGAGAATAATGAAAGTTACTTTAGTGTTTTTACTAACCTTAATTCTAGTTGGTTGTAAGAGTTATAACATAAGTAATATTAGCTATAATAGTTTCAAAGAAAAAGTGGATAAAAAAGAAAGTTTAATCTTAATGTTTGGTAATAGTGATACCTTAGAGCAAACTCTTAATAATGTTTTAAATAAATATGAATTAGAGGCTTATAAAGTTAAGGTAAGTAATCTATCAGATGATGAGATTAACGAGTTAAAAGGTATCGTTGATTACGAAGAACCATCAATATGTTTTATTGTTAAAGGCGTTAATCCTTCAGTATTAACAAATGTTACTGATGAATATGCAACAGAAACAAAGATTGAAAACGTCTTAAGAGATTTAGAATTTATAAAATAAAAAAGAAGAATTACAATTCTTCTTTTTTCTTGCGCCATTTTATATATTTAACTACGCTATACGTAATTAAGGGAACAAAGATAATTACACCAGCCATGATATATAGTCCAGTATTATCAATTTTCATTTCTGGTTTATCCTTTTCAAGATCAGCTTTATATCTTTCAAGTTCCGAATTAAATCTCTTTTCCGTAATACTTAAGTTTGTTAACTTATTAGTACAATATTTAAATTTTGGATATAATTGACAACTATTTGTATTATAGTACGGATTAATGTATGGTAATTTAATATTTTTAACATATAAATCTTCGCCCATACATCCACCCTTAACATAGGCTTTTACTGTTATTTTAACAATTCTTCCAGGTGGGAATCCTTCATCACCCGCTTTTGCTGGTAATTGAGCTCTACCATTCTTATCAGCAATAAAAGCATCATACTTCATTTCATACAAACTATAGATGATAACCGGTTTAGTTTCTTCTGATACATTGTCAAGAATAACAGTGAAATCGCCACTAATAGTACCATCTTGATTTTCTTTTTCATTAAATTCATATGAATAAGTAATTTCTTTAGCAAGACTTTTTAATCTATTAAGTTCTTTGCGATTACATGTTTCATCAGCATGTGCATTAACAAAGGCAAATAACAAGATTATTATAATAATTATCTTTTTCATTTCTTGCTACCTCTTAATTTAGTACATATCGTATCTAAACTACTTGCTGTACCTTTAGTACATGCACCAACATAATAGCTAGCATTACCTCTTGTTTCACCTTGAATCTTTAGATTATCCTCTTTAGTTAAAGTAATCTTATTATACATTGAACTCTTACTCCATACATTCGTATGAATTATCTTTGTAAAATCATATTTGCTATTTGACCAGTTAGCACCAATAGGTCTATCTGGTTTTGTTTTAAGTAAGAATGGATCACTGGCATCAATATGACGATAAATAATCTCATTACCTAAAACACCTATTTGGCACTTAGTTTGATCAGTTGCATATTTACCATATCCAAGTGATGTAGCTGTTACTATATAGTGATAATTGTTACTATTAACATAATCTTTATTATCAGAGATAAAGAATTTGTAATCTAGTGGTTCACAATTAGTACAAGGAGCACCTTCTCCTACTTGATATACTACTTTACCATCACGAGTTAAATATGCCATTGGTAATTGTTTTTCAAAAGAATGTTTTTCAAGATAAGTGAAGTCTTTTATAGTACCATTTGGAAGAGAACCACATTTCTCAACAATTTTAGTATCACCACCAGATGTTGGTACTAAACTAACAGTTGTTAAAACTTTGTTATTAACTTCATCTTTAATTTCAATCTTACCATCAAATTTGTAATTTAATTTCCAGTCAGTATATGACTTTTTAATTTGTTTTAAGCCATCTAAAGCACTTGTATAGAACATATCATCTAAACTACCTGAACTAGTTCCATTAACTTTATTTGCATAGTTTTTGATATAGTTTTCAACTAATGTATAACGATTATTATCAAATGTACCTTTACAAGATACTGTTGTTGTAGCTCCAAAACGATATTTAAAGCCTGTTCCTGGATATAAATATGCATTATTAAGACTTTCTAATGTTGAATCAAGAACTGGTCCTGTAAACTTTGTTTTGATTGTTTCATCACATGTGATTTTATAAATCGTATCACATTTTTTCTCGTATGTACCACCTATTGTACCTTCAGAGTTACAAGGTGTTTTATTATCAGCTTTATTCGGATATTTTGTAGAACATTCAAACTTACTAACACAATATTTATAATCTGTAATTGAACTTAAAAATGTGTAGTCACTCTTACCACCATATAAGCCCCAATAATAGAATCCTGTAGAGTTTTGTTTATAGCATCCTGGCATTTCTTCTTTAGGAACATTACATCCTCTTTTCCATACTCTATTACATGTCCATTTATGACCATTATTTGGATCTTGTGTACATCCTTCATAAGCAATATTTTTACTTTGCTCATTAGCATCTACTTTAGATGTAGGTGTTGGTCTATTAGTAGACCAAATAGTTTTATTAGATTCAGCAGAACCACCCCACGCAGCAATTGCTGTAAAACTTAAAGTTAATGAATTATAAGTAGTCTTAACACCATTTGATGAAATAGTAGCTGCTCTTGAATATGTTACACTACCCTTTTTAGTACAATTAACTGGGTTTTTAACAACACTAACAGATGTGTTAGATGCTGATACAACATCACCAAAAGATGATGATATAGTACAACCATTATCACAACCACTTATTGAAACTGATTCTCCAAAACTTAACTTTTGTGGGTTACTACTAGAAGTAATATCTACTGTTCTAGAACAACTTCCAACTTTAACTCCTTTATGCGTACAAGAACTATGTCCATCCCATAAATGACCATCACAACAATATGGAGTGGTATCAACATCATCACTACCGTCATCTAGTACTGGTCTAGCATAAACCGTTATTGTACTAAATAAAAATAACATGCATACACAAAATAAGATCTTTTTTATCGTCATAAGTACACCTCTTATTATCAATATAATTCTAACATTAAAATAGAATTATTGGCAATAAATTTTTATAAAATAAAAGAAAGACCTAAGTCTTTCTTATTATGCTCCTGTTGTTCTATGGTTTCTAACTATTGTACAAATGATATCGCCACTCTTAGCTTGACCACGTTTACATGCACCAATATAGTAACTAGCATTACCTCTTGTTGCACCTTGAATACTAAGAGCTGTACTCTTATCAATTGTAATCTTTGTATAATCAGGACTATGACTCCATACATTAGTATGAATAATCTTTGTAAAATTCAATTTACTATTTGACCAGTTATAACCAATTGGTCTATTAGTTTTCGTCTTTTGTAAGAACGGATCATTAGCATCAATATGACGGTAAATAACTTTATTATTCAAGATACCAATATCACATTTTGTTTTATCAGTACTTTGATGACTAAAACCAAGTTTAGATACCTCAACACGATAATTATAATTTGTTGAATTTAGATAATCTCTATTATCTGTTATAAAGAATTGACGTCCCATTGATGTTTCACCAGTACCAACACTTGATTCTGATGTAACATACTTAATCTTACCTTTTTTATCAAGAACCGCTACTGGTAAAATCTTTTCAATTTCATGAACTTCACCATAGTTAAAGTTAGGTCCTTTTGTGAAAGATACAGCACCACTACTTGAATCAGCAGAACCAACAGGAAGATTTCCACATGTAGAAACAGCAGATGCTCCTGTTACTGAAGAAGATGTTAACAAATTAACAGCTTCACTTTTCATTTTGGTGTTACCACTATAATCTAGAATAGTAGCATCAGCTTGTAATGAGTAATTTGGTTTCCAATTTATATATGATAAGGCAAATTCACTAATAAATGAACTTAAGGCTGCACGTCCCATCATTAAATCTGTTTGATTTGGATTATCTTCTATCTTTTTGCTTCGATAATTCTTAAAGTTTTTAAGAGCTGCATTATATTCTTCGATAGAGAATTCACCAGTACATTTTAAATTAGATTTAGCATTAAATGTAAATTTAAAGCCAGTACCAATTGCCATATAAGCATTATTAACTTGATCAAGATTACCATCTAATACCGGTCCAGTGAATTTTGTAGTAACATTATCTTTACAAACAATTCGATAAATATATTTACCTGCTGGACTTTTACAATTTTTTTCATAGTTTTCTGTTAAAGTTCCAGTACCATTACATGCTGTAGTAGTACTATCTGGTGTTGGACCTGTTGTCGTACAAGTAGGTCCATTTTTACAAGCTAATTCACCATTTACTCCAGGTACTACAGTATATCCACTACCTGCATATCTACCCCAGTATCTATATCCGAATTTATCTTCATAACAATGAGGACTTTCTCCATCACCTGTACCACAACCTCTTTTTGCAACATCACATACGCATCGATGGCCTTGATTTTCACAATTTATACGATAATAATTTGTTCCTTCTTTATTAGCCTGTCTTCTTGATTTGTGATATGTTTTTGAACAATCATCCGAATATGGTAAAACAGTTGTTTTTTCTTCACTCCATTTAGGATAAACAATAATCGCAGATGATTCTTTAGTAGCGGAAAAATAAGTATTACTTCCTGAGTAGATAGCTTTAATTCTTACACGCTTACATGTATTCGAATCATTATTAGCTTTTATAACAATAGTATTTGTTGAACTACTAGTAGGTGTAACCGCACCTGAATCACCAGTAACTACAAGATTTATTCCAGTAGCGCCACCATCAATCTTTGCGGAAATAGCTTGTGAAGGATCGTCTTCAGACAATTTTTGAGGTACACCAGAAAATTCAATTGATGGTGTAGCACAACCACTTGGTCCGCGTTCTCCACTAGGGCAACTTGTACCTGTAGTACTATAATTTGCACCATTTTTACAACACGTTAATGGACATTGACTAGTTGATGTTCCGTTAGGGCAACTTTTATATCCACCTGCTGATGTATATGAAGAACAGTTATAACAAGTCTTACAAGCGCCTTTAACGCAATTATCTGGTGCTTCTGATGGTTTATATGATGATGTTGAATAAGGATACTTATCGCCACAACAAAAATTAACTGCAAACTCCTCATTAGTCGTTGATGATTCACTATCTTCTGCTTTAACATTTAAGCACATTGAAAAAACAAAGAAGCATATCATAATCATTAATACATTTTTTATCTTCATGCAAACACCTCTACTTTAGATATTTTCTTACTATACAATATAAGTTTATCTTTTTTTAATGCTTTTTGCAAGTGCAATTACAATTTAACATTTCTTTACATTTATTCGTTGACTTTTTATGGGTTTTAACTTAGTATATAAATCACCAGTTCGATTTAGGCGAATTGGTCGCTAGTATCACACTAGCCAACCCCTTTTTATTCTTTTTAAAAGGAGAGCCCAGGGGGTCTCTCCTTTTTGTGTGTCCTAATTAATCACAAAGTAATCATCAGGGTTTAAATTTAAGTTTTGATCTTTAACATATAGGGTGGCAAGAATGTCATCTTTTTTTATTATATCGCCAATTTCTTTTTCAACGACAATACCTACACTATGATCAATAGTATCTTCTTTAGTTCTTCTTCCTGCGCCAAGGGATACAGATAGTTCTCCTAAAGCTAATGCTTTAATATCTTTAAGTGTTCCTTCTTTTGTACTTTTAATTTCTACTGTTAAAGGACTTACTTCAAGACTATTAATGTCACCACCTTGTCTTTTAACAAATTCCAAGAACTTTTCATATGCTTTTCCGTTTTTAACAACTTCAGTTGCTTCTTTCATGGCATCTTCATAACTAATACCTTTAGACATACTAATCATCTTAGCTGAGATATCAAGACATAAGTCATATAATCTTCCTTGTTTACCTTTTAAAGTATCCATTGCTTCTATAACTTCAAGAGAGTTACCAATATTATGTCCAAGTGGAATATTCATATCGGTAATCTCGCAGATTACTTCACGATTATAGCTTTTTCCTATTTGTTCCATAATAGAAGCTAACTTTTCAGCGTCTTCTCTTGTTTTCATTAAAGCGCCATCGCCTACTTTAACATCAAGTAGGATTTTATCAGCACCACCAGCAATTTTCTTAGACATAATACTTGTTGCAATAAGTGGTATTGATGCAACTGTTCCCGTTACATCACGTAAGGCATAAATAACTTTATCCATTGGGCATAAGTTCTTAGTTTGACCAGTAACTGCAAAACCAATATCTCTTACTTGACTAAAGAATTCTTCTTCAGTTAAGTTAGTATTAAATCCTTTAATACTTTCTAATTTATCAATAGTTCCTCCAGTATGACCTAAGCCTCTTCCACTCATCTTAGGAACTGGTACACCACAACTAGATACAATTGGTCCAATAATTAGAGTTACTTTATCTCCTACACCACCTGTTGAATGTTTATCAATCTTAACACCAGGGATACTAGATAGATCAAGAATGTCTCCACTTTTTATAAAAATACCCGTTAAATCAAAAATTTCACTATCAGTCATACCATTAATACAAATAGCCATTAATAAACTGCTCATTTGATAATCTTTAACTGTTCCTGATAAATAACCATTGAATGCATAATCAAGTTCTTCATGACTTAATTCTTTATTAAGTCTTTTTTTGTTAATAATATCAACAATATTCATAAAAGGTCCTCCTACCCTAATTATACTTTTTTTATAACTTTAATTCAATTGTTTTACTTTTTATTTCTTTAATAAAAATTGATTCTTTGTTTTTATTATTCATAATAAAGACATTTCCCTTTGCGCGTGTTAGCGCAACATAAAACAGTCTTCTTTCTTCTGCAAAAGGATATTTTTCATTGCTAGAAAAGATCTTCTTATAAATATCAATATGTTCTAATTTAGAGGGAAAACCTAATACTTTATCTACCATATTTATTAAGATAATATTTTCACTCTCTAAACCTTTAGCTTTATGAACAGTTAAATATTTAAGATTAAGATCTTTATATTTAACTTCATCCATTAATTCATTAATATCATTATTGTATCTACCCAAGATCATTACTTCTTTAAGATTATTTTTATATAAATATTCAAGTAATAAATAAAATTTATATTTGTAACTAGAATCATAATAGTTTATTAATTTAATAGGATTCTTGTAAGTAAACATAGCTTTTAAGTTCTTTTTTAATTGATAACGATTCTTCTTAATAAATTTATAAGCTATTTTTATTAACTCCATACTATTACGATAAGTGTTTTTAAGAAAGATAATCCTACTATTATCAAAATACTTTCTAAAGTTAATAAAAATATCTAATGTACATCCAGTAAAAGAATATATTGATTGATAATCATCACCAACACACATTAATTTAGATCTAGTCTTATCAATAATTTCTTTTATTAATTGATATCTAATAATTGATGTATCTTGAAATTCATCAATTATTAAATATTTATATTCTCTTTTAAATTTATTATTCTTAACTAAGTTAGAAGCAAGAACTATCATATCATCAAAATCAATCGCATTAATACTTCTTAGTTCTTCTTGATATAGTAAATAGATATGAAAAACAATAATTAAATAACTTTTATAACGTCCATTATCATGAACAATACTTTGATAGTTATAAAAGTTATTTATATTATGATTATAGGCTTTAATTGTTTTAATAAAAGAAATAATACTATTAACAAAAGCTTTAAACTCTTCTTTGTATAAAACTTTTATATCATCATAAGAATAATCATAGTTTAAATATTCACATACATACTTTTCATAATGATAAATGTATATAAGACAATTAAAGTATTCATTAACTAAGTACTCAAGCATATCATCCTTAGCAACCCTAATAGTAATCTTATTATCATTAATAATCTCTAAAGCAAGTTTATGAAAAGTAAAACAATCTATTTTATACCCCACTCTATTAATTAAATTATTAACAGTTTCGTTAGTAAAAGATATACATAGTATTTCACTAGGTTTATACCCACACTCTTCTATTAAATACTTAATCTTATTAACAATAGTAAATGTTTTACCAGAGCCAGCACCTGCTACTACAAGTAATCTATCACTATTATAATGTATTATTTCTTCTTGATATTTATCTAATTTTCTTTCCATATTATCCCTCATATTAATTTATAAAGAATAATACAAATATCAATTAAAAATATCTAATTATTATTTGCACTTATTACCAACAATAACAAAAAAAAAAGATGTACGATGTACATCTTTTATTAATTAATTGTTAATTTACCACCATTAGTTGGATATATTTGAATATAAGTATTGCCATCATTAACAACCAAGTCTTCACCAGTCTCTTTTACTTTATAGATAGTTTGACTAGCCTCACTTGTTTTCTCCCATGTAATTGGAATAGCGTAACCATCAGTTATATAATAACCTTCACCCGTTCCAATATTATGTGGTTTAACATAATTTGGATTTCCATGGTCAGTATAACCTGTATATTTAACACCATATATTATAATGTTTTTTGCCGTATATTGTTTACCAGTTACTAAATCTGTATTCTTTTGATTATTCATAAATCTTAAATAGTTCTTATTATCAGCATCATATTTATAAATAGACGTACGATAATTAGAATATTTAATACTTATATTAGTAGCTTCTATTTTATCAGTAAATTTTGTTAAATCTAGTTCTTCAGCATCATAATGTAATAAATTCTTTTGTTCAGTCGTTGTTCTAAGTTTCTTATCACTCATACCTTTATTTAAATGTGAGGAATCGGTAAATAAAGTATGCTCCCAAGCTCTTTTTTTAGCAAGTTCTTTATCGCGTACTCCATATTTACCATCAACATCAATATCAGCTATCTTTTCTCTAGCAATTCTATCTAGTGATTCTGGAGATCCGCCAGCATGAATATATACAGCGTCATGTTCAAATACGTATGCTAGATATTGATTACGAGAACTACGAACAGAACCTATTTTTGTTAATTCAGTATCTTTAAATAGAGCCATCATTCTTGTAATACCACCTTCAACCATTAATTCATAAACAATATAGGCTTTATCAACTCCAGATTGAGGTAATGCTTCACTTTTACAATTTATCATTATTGCAAATGGCCTAGTATTAGAATTAACATCTATAATCTTAACGTTTTTACTATCAATAGTAGATTCAGGTTCAACAGGAATTTCTTCTTTTTTGGGCTCTTTGTTGATATCATCTGGCTTTGAATCTTTCTTTCCAAACAATAAAATACCACCAACTATTAGAGCGATTAATAGAATCACTCCGCCAATTATTATTCCTTTATTACTCTTTTTCTTAGATGTCTTTT
>JAEEGL015675196.1_pt1 | contig 21200 bp, 15 predicted proteins | sample 9134231 | NCBI WGS metagenome assembly JAEEGL01 (sample SAMN16246548, study PRJNA631951) | gut metagenome | biome: gut microbiome; feature: rumen; material: fiber-attached | host: Bos | place: Iran: Karaj | collected 2018-10 | reverse complement strand
GTGAACTCGCTTCCATGACCGGCGGCGGAGAGCAGACACCGGGCTTCATGGGTCACGGCAGACACTTCATCTCCTCCAAGAAGTTCGCATACGCTGAAGGCGGTATCGCAAGAATCGTCTGGATGCCCAAGGAACTCAAGGATGACGTTGCAGACAGACTCAACAAGACTGCGAAGGAAGTTCTCGGTATCGACAACTACACCGATATGATCGCAGACGAGACCATAGCGGAAGACGCCGACGCTCTTCTGTCCTTCCTCCAGGAGAAGGGTCACCCCGTACTCAACCTCGAACCGCTGATGTAATAAAGGCGGAGGGTATCCGCAGTTCGCTGCGGATGAGCAAAATGAAATGAAAAATCAGGTCTTCGATCGAAGACCTGATTTTTTCTTATGTAGGAATTTACAATTTAAGAGACTCATTTGCATTGAATTGACAATTTCAAAGCTGCGTGATTTTGAGTATAATAATTCGTGGGACTTTATAAGTCCCGCGGTTTTTAGTTGTTTTCAGGAGTAAATATATGTTTTATACGGTCATTTTCAGGATCCAGGACGGCGGAGACGTCAAGTATCACGCCGAGCCCGGTGAAAACATTCTTGAGATTGCCCAGAAGGCGGGCGTAAAAATCGACGTTCCCTGCGGAGGAAACGGAACCTGCGGAAAGTGCAAGATGCGCATCATGTCCGGTTCCGTCGCATACGACAAAGACGGCGGAAAACTGTCGGATGAGGATTATGAAGACAACTGGAGACTGGCCTGCAGATCGACGGTGGAAGGAGACGTAACTCTCTTCGTTCCGTCGGCAGCGTCTGATTTCATCAGCGGAATACTCACGGCAGCTCTCAGTACTCCCGAAGAACTCAAAAAATACAATGAAAGAATAGACGAGGTATTCAGCCACGGCATCAAAAGAGGCGTACAGGAAAAGGGCTACGGAATAGCGGTGGATATAGGTACCACTACCAACGCCGTCGCTCTTCTCGACCTTCAGGAAGGCCACGTCCTTGCAAGAGCGAATCTTGGCAACGGACAGATACGTTACGGAGCCGACGTCATAAACAGAATAATACAGCAGGGAAGACCCGGAGGAAAGGAAAGACTGCAGCACGCGGTCATAGAGGAGACTCTTGTTCCTCTGTTCGATAAGGTTATATCCGACGCAAAGATCGATCCCATGGAGGTCACGAGGGTAGTCATAGCCGGAAACACGACCATGGAGCATCTTCTTGTAAAGGCCAACGGGGACAGCATAAGGCTCATGCCCTTTGAGCCCGAATTCCTGGATCACGATCCCATGAAGGCTTCGGAACTCAGATTCCCCATAAACCCCGACGCGAAGGTAATACTCTGCCCCAACGTAGGTTCCTACGTAGGAGGAGACATCACCTCGGGCGTTCTTTCCTCCATGCTCTGGGACAAGGACCATATGTCCCTGTTCATAGACCTCGGAACCAACGGAGAACTGGTATTCGGAAACAGAGACTACATGCTGACCTGCGCCTGCTCGGCAGGCCCCGCTTTTGAGGGCGGAGACATATCCTGCGGAATGAGAGCCACCAGAGGCGCCATAGACTCCTGCATCATTCACAAGCAGACCCTGATGCCTCTTGTAACGACCGTCAGCAAGGGAAGACCCTCAGGCATCTGCGGTTCCGGACTCATCGACGTCATAGCCGAACTCTACAAGGTCGGAGCCATAGACGCGAGAGGCAAGTTCATAAGAGAAGACGAGCGCATAAGAGACGACGGATACGGAAACAAGGAATACGTCCTCTTCTATGCGAAGGAATCCGCTACGGGAAGAGATATATTCATCTCTGAATCGGATATAGACAACTTCATCAGGGCCAAGGGAGCCATATTCTCGGCGACCAGGACCATGCTCAAATCCGTCGACGTACACGTTAGAGACATAGACAAGATCATACTCGCCGGCGGCATAGGCTCGGGCATAGACATGGAGAACGCAATGTGCATAGGAATGCTGCCCAAAGCTGACATTTCCAAGTACAGCTACATAGGTAACTCCTCCATAACAGGCGCCTGCGCCATGCTCGTGTCGGACGAGGCTACCGAGAAGGTGTTCGAGATAGCTCACAATATGACCTACATCGAGCTGTCCACCGAACCGGGATACATGGACGAGTTCTCGGCCGCCTGCTTCATTCCTCATACGGATTCGACCCTCTTCGAGTAGCTGAAGGCTTTGATATAGCATCAATTACGCCGCCCATAGGGCGGCTTTTTTTGCGGAAAAAGACTTGCCGGATAGTATACTTTTACAAATTTCAGGGGCTTTCACGGCTCCTTTTTGTTCGTTTTGCAACATAAGACTTGTACCTGCCCGTATTGAATAAAATACCCGGATGGGATAAAATAGTAGGGTATGAAATAGGCCGCTTTTCAGGCGGCTGGAAAGGAAGTTACATATGAAAAAAGTATTAGCAATCGTTCTTGTACTCGTCATGGTGCTCTCTTTTGCAGCATGCGGCAAGAAGCAGGAAGCTGTTGAAAACGTTCCCGCAGGCTGGGAAGATTTCGCAGAGCTCATCAAGGCAGCCCGTGAAGAAGGCGAACTCGTCGTTTACGGCGGATGCGAAGAGGAATATCTTGCAGCCGTTTGCGAGAACTTCGAAAAGCTCTTCGGAGTAAAGGTTTCCCATCAGAGACTCTCCACTTCCGAGATCCTCGCAAAGGTCCAGGAAGAGAACGGCAATCCTTCCGCTGACATTTCCTTCGGCGGAACGACAGACCCGTACAACGAAATGGTTCTCGCAGACCTTCTCGACAGCTATGCAGCGAAGAACGCAAGCCATCTTCTCTCCGACAAGTATAAACAGGCAGACGGAAAGTGGTACGGCATCTACACAGGTATGCTGGGATTCTTCTACAACAAGGATGAGATCACCAGACTCGGAGTTCCCATTCCTCAGGATTTCGCAGACCTCACAAAGCCCGAATACAAGGGTCTTATCTGGTCCTCCAACTACAACACGGCAGGAACAGCAAAGCTCATAGTCAACACGGCTATCCAGAAGTACGGTCATGACGAAGGTATCCAGTACCTCGTAGACCTTGACAAGAACATCCAGGTATACACCAAGTCCGGTTCCGGTCCTTCAAAGAACGTAGGTCCCGGAGAATGCGCTATCGGTATCGGATTCCTTCACGACGGAATCTTCCAGATCGTAGACAACGGATATACCAACATCGGTCTTGTTCTTCCTTCTTCCGGAACGACATGCGAGATCGGAGCGACCGCTATCCTCAAGGGCTGCAAGCACCCCAACGCTGCAAAGCTCTGGATCGAATACGCTCTCTCTCCCGACTGCGTCAACCTGGCAAAGGAGAACGGTTCCTATCAGTTCCTCGTAATCGACAATGCCGAGCAGCCCCAGGCTGCAAAGGACTACGGCCTTGATCCGAGCCTTGCAATGGACTACGATTTCGAAGACGCTGCAAAGAACAGCAAGACCTACATTTCCGAGGTCATGGACGCTATAGCCAAAGCAGGCGGAGACACCGGCGACGGCAGATTCCAGACAAAGTAATTTATTGCCTCAAAGGGACGGCGGCATTATATGCCGCTGCCCCTTCTTTTTTCACTGTTCCTAACGAAAGGAGCCGCTATGGCTAATTCTCAAGGAAAAACTCTGGACAGAAAGAAGCTGCTGGGAGACCCCATAATGGTCGCGACCATTGTGCTCCTCATAACCTTCCTGACTCTGTTCATCCTTTATCCTCTGGCGATACTGCTGGTAGACAGTTTTGTCGGAGACGGAGTATTCGGACTGTCGGTATTCCAAAGAATATTCAGAATAGCTACCTTTAAAACGGCGATAGGCAACACCCTCAAGATAGGCATGGTCGTGGGACTTCTCTCGACCCTCATAGGCCTCCTCTTTGCCTACGTCGAAGTATACGTTAAGATGGGGAAGTTCTCGGGAGGACTTTTCAAGACTATCTCGCTCCTGCCCGTGGTATCCCCGCCCTTCGTGCTGTCCCTTTCCATGATAATGCTCTTCGGAAAGGCAGGCATCATTACCAGATTCCTTCTCAAGATCTACGACAACAGCGTCTACGGATACTGGGGCATAGTCATAGTACAGACCCTGACTTTCTTCCCGGTCTGCTACATGATGCTGAAAGGTCTTCTCAAGAACATAGATCCTTCTTTGGAGGAGGCCGCAAGGGATATGGGAGCAAGCCGCATGAAGGTCTTCACCTCGGTCACATTGCCTTTGCTCCTTCCGGGCCTTGGCAACGCGTTTCTCGTGACCTTCATCGAGAGTATCGCGGACTTCGCTAACCCCATGATCATCGGAGGTTCCTACGATACCCTCGCGACAACCATTTATCTGCAGATAACCGGCGCATACGACAAGGCGGGAGCCGCCGCCATGGCTGTGGTGCTTCTGTGCATCACAATGGCTATGTTCGCCGTTCAGAAATATTATCTCGAGGCCAAGACCTCGGCGACTCTTACGGGCAAGGCTTCAAGAGCCAGGATGCTCATAGAGGACAGGAGCGTAAGGCTTCCTCTGACCATACTATGCTCCCTGGTCGCAATGTTCGTAATACTCATGTACATATGCGTGCCCATCGGAGCCTGCTTCCCCACCTGGGGCTTCAAGTTCTTCCCGCTTACGGGCAAGTGGTTCAAGCTCATATTTACAAGGTACAGAGGCTTCAAGGCCTTTAAGGACTCCTTCGTTCTGTCCCTCATCTCAGCGCCGATCACGGCTCTTCTGTCAATGATCATCTCATACCTTGTGGTAAAGAGGAAGTTCAGGGGCAAGGGATTCATAGAGCTGGTATCCATGCTGGCCATGGCTGTTCCCGGAACGGTACTGGGCGTAGGATACATAAGAGGATACGCAGGCGGTATCTTCCGCACCGGTTTCCTCCAGGGTCTCTACGGCACGGGCACCATACTGGTAATAGTCTTCATAGTGAGATCGCTTCCGACGGGTACCAGATCCGGTATTTCAGCTCTCAGGCAGATAGACAAGTCTATAGAGGAATCTGCCTACGACATGGGAGCCAACAGCTTCAAGGTGTTCACGACGGTCACTCTGCCCCTCATAAAGGATTCCTTCCTTTCGGGCTTCGTGACGTCCTTCGTAAGGAGCATAACGGCCATTTCCGCGGTAATACTGCTGGTAACGCCCAAGTTCCTGCTCATTACGGTTCAGATCAACGAGTTCGCGGAAAAGGGCTCCTACGGTCTTGCCTGCGCCTTCGCGACGCTGCTCATAATCATAACCTTCGGCTCGGTTCTTCTGATGAACTTCGTCACCGCAAGACTCGGAACCAGCAAAAAGATAAAGGAGGATCAGTAAAATGGCTAAAGAGAAAAAAGGCGTACGCCTTGAACATATTTCAAAAATCTATCAGGATCCCAAGACAGGCAAGGACTTCTATGCCGTAAAGGATACGGATCTGGTTATAGAGCCGGGCAGCTTCGTGACGCTCCTCGGACCTTCCGGCTGCGGAAAGACCACGACTCTTCGTATGATAGCGGGTTTCGAATCCCCCGACGAGGGAGAGATATACCTGGGAGACGAGCCCATCAACGCCCTCACGCCGGATAAAAGAGACACGGCCATGGTATTCCAGTCCTACGCTCTTCTTCCGCACTACAACGTATTCGACAACGTGGCATACGGACTCAAGCTGAGAAAGGTACCCAAAGACGAGATCAAGGAAAGGGTCACGAGGATACTCAAACTTGTCGAGCTCGAGGGAATGGAAGGAAGAATGACCAACCAGCTTTCCGGAGGACAGCAGCAGAGAGTGGCTCTCGCAAGAGCTCTTGTAATAGAGCCTTCGGTGCTTCTTTTCGACGAACCTCTTTCCAACCTGGACGCAAAGCTTCGTGTCACCATGCGTACGGAGATAAGGCGCATACAGCAGGAGGTCGGTATCACCGCCGTATACGTGACCCACGACCAGTCCGAAGCCATGGCTCTTTCCGACAACATCATAGTCATGAGCAACGGCCAGGTGGAGCAGATGGGAACTCCCCAGGAGATCTACTATCATCCGAAGAACGAGTTCGTAGCCGACTTCATAGGAGAGGCCAACTTCCTCCCGGGCGAATACATAGGCGAGCCGGGAAAGACCATAGTTCTGCGTCCAGAAGCTGCGACTCTCGCGGACGAGGGCGGCATAAAGTGCAAAGTTGTGCTTTCCTGCTTCATGGGTTCTTATCAGAACTATCACGTCATGGTGGACGAGCATCTGGTAAAGCTTCAGGAATACAATCCCAAGAACAAGAAGATATATAGCGTGGGCGACGAGTGCTATCTCGTATTCCAAAAAGAGAACGTTCATTTGCTCTAATCTATGGGAAAGACGCTTTGAATGTTGTATAATTAAATACGTCATATTAGCTCCGGTATGGCAGTGCCTGTCGGAGCTTTCTTTTGGCAAACAGGAATAAAAGAGGATTTTACATGGACTGGACACTGCTCGGTATCGAAGAAACTAAAGATAAGGAAGCCATAACGGCGGCATACAGGGAAAAACTCAAAGGCGTGAACCCGGAGGACAGGCCCGAAGAATTCATGGCTCTTCGCGAAGCCTACGAGGAGGCTTTAAAGCTGGCGGATGCGGAGGAAGTGCCCGCTGAAGAGGACAACAGCCCTCTGGGACTTTGGAAGAAGGAACTCAAAGGAATCTACGAAGACCTCGGAAGAAGAATAGACCTTTCCGAATGGAAGAGGCTTCTTTCGGAGGACGTGTGCGTAGCTCTCGATACAAGAGCCGACTGCGAAAAGGCCATGCTCGAATATTTCATGAGCAACTACTACGTGCCCCAGAAGATTTGGATATATCTCGATTCCGAGTTCTCGTTCATGGACAGGATCGAGGAACTCTACGAGCAGTATCCCAGGGATTTCGTCGACTATATCATAATCAACGGCGTAAAGCTTTTCGAAAGACTGCCCTACGACCTTTTCTATCCGGGCGTAAAGGGCCTGGACGCCGACGCCTACGTAAAGCTCTTCAACGCTGCGGCAAGGACTCCATGGGAGGAGATGAGCAAGGTCTTCGATGATATCGAGAAACTTTCGGAGGCCCATCCCTACGGTGATTCTCTGAAGATCAGGATGCTGATGCATACGGGAGGCGGGGACCGCACGGCAGATCTTATAGCCTTAAGCAAAAAGTATCCCGGCAACGGCTATCTCATAATGGAACTGGCCGAAGAATACTACGGCATGGAAAAGTGGGAGCTCTGCGAAGAATGCTGCCGCAGGGTCGCAAAGGACGATCCGGACATACATCATGCGAAGAGACTTCTTTCCTACAGCCTCGCCAAGCAAGAGAAGTTCGAGGACGCTATAAAGATTTTGCATGAGCAGATGAGCGACGCAGGCGGAGACAGGAAACAGCTCTACGAGCTTGCGGAACTCAGGAAGGAATGGAACCAGTCCCTCATAGCAAAATACGAGAAGGGACTTGAGGAAAATCCCGGCGACCAGAAGCTCATACTGGATCTTTGCTGGTGCTATCTTCAGAACGACAGGATGGAGGACGCTCAGAAGCTTTCCGGAAGACTCGACGAAAACGCCCACGACGTGTTCGATTACAACAACCTCATGAGCCAGGTGTACTATTCTTCAAAGGACCTGGAGAAGGCTCTTCCCTGCCTCGAAAAGCTGGTCGCATATCTTAAGGAGCTGAAACCCGACGGGACCGCGGAAACGGACAGGAGAATATCAAGGCTTCAGGAGATGATGGGAAGAAGGGCTTCCTGCCTCTATGAGCTTGGAAGAAAGGACGAGGCCCTGGAGGCATATAAGGAGACAGAGGCTTTCAATCCCAGCGACGGCGAGACCCTTACGGAGATGGTCCATCTGTATATGTCCCAGAAGGACTACGGCAAGGCCCTCGAATACACAAAAAAACTCATCGACGCGAATCCGGGTTCCTATCACGGATATCTTCTTTGCGCCACCTGCAATTTCGAGATTCACAGGGACAGAGACGCCTACGACGCAATAAACAGGGCGCTGAATATAGACGGAGGAGACCTGGGAGCATATATACTCAAGATACGTATACTCACGAGAAACGGAGCCTTCGACGACGCCCGCGAGGTCATACAGTTCCTCAAGGACAACGGAGCGGGAGACGCGACCGTGGTAAAGGCCTGCGAAGCAGTGCTCTTCGACCGTGAGGGAGGAGCCCAGGAAGAGGCTCTTTCGAAGTATGCCGAGATCGCCGAAAAAGTGGAGCAGGGTGACTATCTGGGTTTCGAGACGGATATGTATTACCGCATGGCGGGCCTTACGGCATCCATAGCGGACAAGGAGAACAGGGTCGCGAGGAAGGAGATACTGGAACTTTTGGAAAAGGCGCTCAAGTACACGCCCGACGATCCCGACTGCCTCGATTACAAGGCCTGGCTTCTCAAAAAGGAAGGAAATCTCAAGGAGTCTCTCGAGATATACAAGGGGCTTGAAGAGCTCGAAAGAAACAATATGGACGTGGAGAGGCAGATAGCCGAGATCTATTACGCGGATCTGGACAGACAGGCTGCGGAATCTCTTCAGTACTATGAGAAACTCCTCGCCCAGGACGATTCGGGAGACAACCACTTCTACGCCGGAATGTGCTGCTTCTATATGGACGATTACGAAGGCGCCATAAAGCATTTCCAAAGAGAGCAGGAACTTGAGCCCGATATCCTCGACGGGTACTACAGACTGTCAACCGTATATGCGGCTCTGGGACGCCTTGACGAAGCTCTCGAGCAGGCGCTTAAGGTCATAGATATAGTTAAAGACAAGGAGGAAGACCAGTCGAGATACTACGTCTACCTCGCCAAGCTCTACAGAAGGATGAGAAAGCCCTACGACGCCATCGAAGCCACGAGGACCGCGCTTGAAAAGTGGGGATACGCGAGAGCCAACAGCGACATGCACGAGATATGCCTTCAGTTCGGTCTCTGGGATGAGGCCGAGAAGGTGATGAAGAACTGGAAGATGAACAGAAACCAGGCTTCCGACTGGGCCGGCAAGGATATCCTGAGACTGGTCCTTAAAGGGGAAAAGCTCAAGGCGAAGCTTTGGTTTGCGGACAAGTCCGCGGTCATGAACCAGGACGACAGGGATCTTCTTGAGATAGTGTTCGGTTCCACCGACAAAAAGGTCGCCCAGGAGCTGAGAATAAGCCGCAGGAAGGTGCAGGATGCCCTGAAAAACCATTGGGATCTTTCTCCCGTATACGGAAACTACGCCTTCGCCCTTTTCAAGGCAGGAAGGCTAGAGGAGGCGAAGATAGAGGCTTCCACGGCTCTTACGGAGCTTGAAAAAGAGGAGCTTCCAAACCACCGCTTCAGAGCTCTCTACGAGACGAAGAAGGCCAGATGCCTGGCTCTTACGGGAAGGATGGAAGAAGCAAAGCACATACTCGCACAGGCGAGGACTGCGCCTTTGTGCGAAAACTGCAAGTACCCAGGCTGCAAGGATGCGGATATCTTCGAGACGGAGATAACGATGATAGAGGGCAAATACAAGAAGGCTCTCGAGATGTGCGAAGACTTCATAAAGGCCTGGCCCGACGAGACGGACTTTCTGATCCTCAAAAACTATCTCTTAAGCAAAGGACTCGATAAATGATAATAGGAATAGATCTGGGAACTACAAACAGTCTCGCCGCAGTCTTTCTGGACGGCGAGGTCAAGATGATACCCAACAGACTCGGAGAGTATCTGACTCCCTCCGTAGTCAGCATAGACGAAGAGGGGACCGTTCTGGTGGGCAAGACCGCCAGGGAGTACGGCTATCTGCATCCCTTCAATACGGCCAGCGTATTCAAAAGGAGCATGGGAACGAACAGAGTGTATAACCTGGGCGGAAAGCAGTTCAAGGCCGAGGAGCTCTCGAGCCTGGTACTGCGTTCTCTTAAGGAGGACGCGGAGAATTTCCTGGGGTGCGAGGTAGACGAAGCGATCATAAGCGTCCCCGCGTACTTCAACGACTTTCAGAGAAAGGCGACCAAGGAGGCCGGAGAACTTGCGGGGCTAAACGTCAGCAGGATAATCAACGAACCCACCGCCGCCGCCATAGCCCACGGAATAGGAAACGGGACGGGAGACGAGAGATGCCTTGTATTCGATCTGGGCGGAGGCACTTTCGACGTATCCATACTCGAGTTCTTCGACAACGTCATGGAGGTCCACGCAGTAGCCGGAGACAACTTCCTGGGAGGAGAGGACTTCACCCACGCCCTTGCGGTAGACTTCCTCGAAAAAGCCGCCATAGCGCCGGAGTCTCTGAGTCTCAAGACCATGAGCGACGTTCTGAACGCCGCGGAGGCTGCCAAGTGCAGCTTTTCCGAAAAAAGCGAGGTCACTTTAAGCGTAAACGTGGATGGGGAAAGCGTATCCAGGACCTATACCCTCGACGAGTACGAGGTGATATGCAGGCCTCTTCTCGAACGCCTGAGAAAGCCCATAGAAAGAAGCATCAGGGACGCGAACATAAAAATCGAGGATATAGACAGGATAATACTGGTCGGAGGTGCTACGAGACTTCCCATAGTCAAAAACTTCGTGGTGAAGCTGTTTAAGCGTTTCCTCGGGGCACTGGTGGATCCCGATATGGCTGTCGCCCAGGGCGCGGCTCTTCAGTGCGCAATGAAGGAAAGGGACGAGGAGATAAAGGAAGTGGTCCTGACTGACGTATGCCCCTTTACCCTCGGGACCGAGGTCACGGTATACAACGGCCTCTTCGACGAGTCCGGCCACTATCTTCCGATAATAGAGAGAAATACGGTCATACCGGTAAGCAGAAGGCAGACCGTATATACCGCCCACGACAACCAAAACAGGGTGGACGTAAAAATACTTCAGGGGGAAAGCCGCATAGCGGACAACAACGTGCTTCTCGGAAGGCTTTCCGTTCCGGTTCCTCCGGGCCCCAAGGGCAAGGAGGCCATAGAGATAGTATATACGTATGATATAAACTCGCTGCTGGAGGTGGAGGTCACCGTACTTTCCTCGGGAGTCAAGAGAAGGATCATAGTCCAGAACGAGGAGAACAAGATCTCCGAGGAAGAGGCGGAAGAGCGTCTCAAAAAACTCGAGTATCTCAAGCAGAATCCAAGGGAGGAAGAGGCGACCAAGCTGCAGCTTTTAAGAGGCGAAAGGCTTTACGAGGAATCCTCGGGAGAACTCAGGGAACGCATAGACAGAGCCATGATGGATTTCGAAAGAGTCCTGGACAAGCAGGACCGCTACGAGATAGAAAAGGCCAGAGAGACCCTGGCTCGCTTCCTGGACGGGATAGAATACGATATAACCTGAAAAACGTGGCAAAAAACAAGGTTTCACGGAACCGGATCCTCATTGTTTCGGAGGATCCGGTTCTTTGTTTTAGTTGATAAAACAGGCGGATATATGATATTATCAACGTAGGCTGGTATAAGGCCTGATTTTTGAAATTCAGAGGGTTGTTATGAAGAAGAAAACAAGTGACGTGCTGATGTGGATCATGGGTGCGGCTGTAGCAGTTGTATTCATCGTAAGCATGGCGGGGACCGCCAAAGAGAATATGTTCGACAGTAAAAAGGTCGGAAGCATTGCGGAGATAGCGGTTCCTGAAGTGCCTGCAGTCACCACTGAAAGACCCAGCGGAGTCATCTCGGCGGAAGAGTGGTCAAAGTACTACGGGGACATTTACAAAAGCTGGCTTGCCAATGAAGAAAACACGGGCCACGGAGGGATCAGAGCGTCATATGTAGACGACGACCCGATGATCAAGACTCTTTACGAAGGCATGGGTTTCGCTTTCGATTATACTGAAGCTATAGGTCACAATTACACCCTGGACGATATTGCAGAAACCACGAGACCCCATAAGCTTGCGAACTGCCTGACCTGCAAGACTCCGGATTTCACGGCTATGGTCAACAAGATGGGAAGCGAAGCCTACAGCGTAAGTTTCGACGAGATGTACGCAAAGGTCAGCGAGCCGGTGAGCTGCTACAATTGCCACGGAAATACTCCCGGCACCATGGTCATAACCCACGACTATATGCTCAGCGCCATGGGTGATGAAGTCGCTTCCGGAAAAATAGATGCGGCGTCGGTCAGCTGCGCACAGTGCCATATAGAATACTATTTCGATCCTGTTACAAAGGCTACGCTGACGCCCTATGACAGCCCCGATAATTTCGATCCGGATTCCATACTTGCGTACTATAACGCTATGGGATTCTCTGACTTCACCAACTCCAATACGGGGGTGGGAATGATAAAGGTACAGCATCCGGAATTTGAAACGTATTACGGAACCGGCAGCGTTCACAAAGGGACTTACAACTGCGCCGACTGCCATATGGGAGTCGCCTACGGAAAGAAGGGAGACCCTTATGCGAATCACCTCCTCACAAGTCCTCTGGACAATCCGGAACTTTTAAAGAACACCTGCAGCCAGTGCCATGCCGATCTGGCGGCAATGGTCAGGTCGATACAAAAAGAAGTGACCGGGAAAGAGCAGGAGGTCGGAGCGCTTCTCGTTACGCTCAATGAAAAACTGGCGGCTGCAATCTCCGAAGGGAAACTATCAAAAGATACCCTTGAGCGGGTAAAGCAGCTGGACAGAGAAGCTCAGTTCTACTGGGATTTCGTCTACGTCGAGAACAGCGAAGGAGCTCACAACAGCAAACTCTCTCTGAATTGCCTTAAAAAGTCGGAGAGTCTTGCCAATCAGGCTCTTGAACTTCTGAAATAATGGCGGATAAAGAAAAACTCAAAGATAAAGAAGAACAGACACAGAACGGCATGGGTAAAAAGATTTTCAATTTTCTTAAAGGCATGCCGTTCAGTTTTATATTGCTTTCTCTTACGGTTCTCGGGTGCATAGCGGGAAGCATAGTGCCTCAGAACCAGCCCCTTCACGTCTACTACGATTCCTACGGGGCGTCCAAGGGTAATATGATTCTGTCTCTTTCTTTGAACCGGGTGTTCACTTCCTGGTGGTTCATTCTCATTACAGCTCTTCTTTGTTTCAATCTCATCCTTTGCAGCATATCGAGGATAAAGGGCGTGGTCAGAGCGTGGAAGAGCACAGGCAGGCTCAGCGTATGGGGAAGCTGGGTGACCCACCTCGGTTTTCTGCTTCTGATAATCAGTTTCGCTGTAAGTCAGGTGACGTCGAGGGAACTTGAACTCTACGGTATACCGGGAAGCACCCAGAGCCTCGGAAACAGCGGCCTCAGCGTTACCATAGACAGTTTCGATGTGGAGTTGAGAGACGATTTTACCGTAGAGCAGTATACAGCCGGACTCACCGTCACGGACGAAAAGGGAGAATACCTTAAGGGCACCGCGTCGGTCAACCACCCTTTCAAAGCCTTCGGTTACAAGTTCTATCAGGACAGCACGGGATGGGCTACCTACGTGGATATATATAAAGACGGAAAAGCGGTGAAGACGGATCTTCTCTGCGCCGGCGAATATACCTACCCCGAGGATCTGAGGTCTCTCGTGCTTATGTTCAGTTATCTTTACCCCGATTTCGATATCAGCGAAGAACAGGGGTACTTTAGCAAAACGCCTCTGCTTAAGAATCCCATATATCTTTACGGGATATACTACGACGGGGCTCTCATTAAAGTGGATACTGCAGCCCCGGGTGAACTCATACAGGTACACGGCTACGCTTTCAGGATGTACGGACCCTGCCAATATACTCTTATAGTTGCAAAGTCCGATCCCTATGCCTGGATCGTGGGAATTTCATCTCTGGTGCTTGTTTCGGGGCTTTTTCTCTCGTTTTACGTAAAGCCTTGGGAGGACAAAAGGAGGAAAGAAAATGCTTAAAGCAGAAAGCGTCAGTTTCATGGCGGCTCTCATCGCTTATCTTCTGAGCGCCGCACTGTATTTCATATATCTTGCCGTAAAAAAGAAATGGGCTTCCCGCTCCGCATATTTCGTGATGCTGGCGGGATGCGCCGTGCATACGCTTTGCATAGCCGCGAGGGGTATCGCAGCCCACAGGCTTCCGCTTACCAACCAGTATGAGTTCGCTTCAGCCTTTGCCTGGGGTATAGCACTTTGCTTCCTCATCTTCGTCAAGAAGTTCGATTTCGATGCCCTCGGAGCCTTCGTGGCCCCCGTCATATTCCTTGTTATAGGATATGCGTCGCTTCAGAGCAGGGAGATAAAGAATCTCATGCCGGCTCTCCAGAGCAACTGGCTGGGTTTTCACGTATCCATGGCCATAATAGCCTACGGCGCCTTCGGCGTGGCTTTCGGAGTGGCTATGGTCTTTCTTTTCAAGGACAGATTCCACGGAGCTCTTGCAAAGACGGTACCTGAAGAGAAAACTCTCGATCTCATAATATACAGAGCAGTGGCTCTCGGGTTTTTGTTTCTGACCCTTTGTATGATAACCGGTGCCATCTGGGCAAGCAATGCCTGGGGAAGCTACTGGAACTGGGATCCGAAGGAGACCTGGAGTCTCATAACCTGGATCATCTACGCGATCTTTTTGCATCTCAGAATCAGAAAAGGTATGACAGGAAAAAAGGCGGCTCTTTTCGCCGCTCTGGGTTTTGTATGCGTAATATTCACCTACATAGGAGTGAACACGCTTCTTTCGGGACTTCACAGTTACAAGTGAAAATGATCCGGTATATGGGCTGATATTTCTCCGTAAGGATAGAAATGAACTTAAAGAAAAAGGAAGGGCGGCTGCCCTTCCTTTTGAAATGCATTATCTAGAGAGAGTCTCTTTTGAGTCTGAAGGCCACCGCTCTTTTCAGATAGTCTACGTAGTCGGGATCCTGGCACATGGCCTTGTCCGGAGTGTCCGAGAGTTTTGCTACCGGGCGTCCGTTGACGTACTGGAGCTTTATGACTATGTTGAGAGGCTCGGCGCAGGTGTCGTTGGAACAGAATGTCCCTATGCCGAAAGACACCTTCGTCTTGTCCTTGAAGTACTGATATATCTTTTCGGCTTCGTCGAAGTTAAGGCTGTTGCTGAACAGAAGGGTCTTTGTCATGGGATCCACGCCGTACTTTTTATAGTGGGCTATGAGCTTTTCTCCCCATTCGTAGGGATCCCCGCTGTCGTGACGCACTCCGGTGTAGTTGTTGACCATAGAGTGGTTGAAGTCCATGAGGAAGAGGTCCGTTGTTATGGTGTCAGAGAGGGCGGTCCCGTTGTCTCCCTTGTACTCCCCGTACCAGTCCTCCATGGCGTAGTAGTTGGTGAAGGCAAGGGGTATCCTGTCTATGCCCTGGTACATCTGTACGAACTCGTGGGCGTAGGTCCCTATGGGAAGGAGACCGAGCTTCATCGCGTAGTACACGTTGGAGGTTCCCACGCATTTGTCGGTCTCTTCGCAGAGCCTTTTTATGACTACTTCCTCCCATTCTCTAGAAAGTCTTCTTCTGCATCCGAACTCGGCGAATTTGAAGTTGTACGTCCCGTCATTCAGGGCCTTTATCTTGGCGTCCAGCTTTTCCTCGGCGGACTTTCTGAGAGTTTCGTAATCGTATTTCATCCTGAAATACACTTCGTTTATTATCTCCAGAAGATATATTTCGAACTGCATGGCGGAGAACATGGGTCCCTTTACGGTGCAGCTGAGCTTTCCGTCTTCGGAAAGTGAGGTGTGGACGTACTCCCTCAATGGACGCCAGAGCTTGAGGAATTCCACGTAGTCGTCCTTTATGAATCTTATGGATCTGAGGTAATCAAGTTCCTCCTTTTTGAAGGTCAGGCTGCAGAGATGGTCTATCTGAGCGTTTATCTCTTCAAGCATTTCCTTTGTGAATACCACGTTTTCGTTTCTGCATTTGAAGTAGTATTCCCCTATGAGGTCGGTGTGCTTGTGGAGTATGACCTGATCCATGTTGAATTTGTAAAGGTCAGTATCCAGAAGGGATATGACTATGGGTTCGAGTTTCATTTTATTTTTCTCCTTATATGCTTTCCGTATCCTTGTTCCTGCTGGCTTTCAGCACTATGTCTCTGAGTTCTCCGTATCTCGGCCAGAGCCTTCTGTCCACGTATCTCTTCCAGGACCTTTGGTCGTCTTCTATGAAGAACTCCCTCATTTCCGAGGCGGAGATGTCTATGGTCTTGGGCACGTAGAGCTCTGATATGCTCAGTCCTTCGACTCCGTCGAACCAGTCTCTTCTTCTTTCCTCTTTTCCCGAGATCAGAAGGTCGGGTTTCATCCCGCAGACCTTTTCGGCGTTTTCTATGACGTAGTCTCCCCAGTTTCCGTTGTTTCCGACTCCTATGTCGGGAAGGGGATATATCATGATCCTGTCTCCGAATACGGTTTTTAGAAGGTCCTTTCTCAGTTCGTAGGAGAAGGGGTTCTTTTCAGTCCCTTCCTCCTGTGAGGAGCCTATGAATACGAGTACTCTGTCGCAGAGAGCCATGGCCATTCTTATCATGTATTCGTGGCCCATATGAAGGGTCTGGAATCTTCCTACTATGATGCCCAGGCCGTAGGCTTTGGGCTCGGCACCGCAGGAGTCGGAGACTCTAAGTCCCGGGTCGAAGGAGGGCATGAGCCTCAGCTTGAAGAGGTTCTGCCTGTGGAGCCTGTCGATCTTTTCTTTATGCTCCTTGTTCTCTATGGATCCCGTCCTTATATACCTGTCGAGTTCGGCGTAGGTAAAGCCCAGCTTGTCCTCGTCCGACATTCCTGAAAGACCGTCGGAGGGGACTTTTTCTATGAGGCATTCTGGAAGCCCTAGGACTCTTCCTATCTCCTTGACTTCGGCCACCGTGAGATGGGAGCAGGGGGAGAAGTCTCCCGCGGAATCTCCGTATCTGGTAGAGTAGCCCACCCAGTCCTCGGAGAGGTTGCAGGTGTTCGCCACTCTTCCGTTGTGGCTCTGGGATACGGCGTAGAGGGTGGACATGCGAATCCTTGGCGGCAGGTTTATCCTGCTCTGCTCGGAAAGATCAAAAGGAATAGCCTCCTTTATGCCGTCGGTTCCTCCTTTTATATTCACCACGTAGTGCTTTATACCGAGGTGCTCTACAAGAAGCTTTGCCATATCTATGTCGGACTGCTCTCCGTCCGGCATGAGCACTCCTATGACTCTGTCCTTTCCGAGGGCTTCGGCGCATAGGGCGGCCACAACGGAACTGTCCTTGCCTCCTGAGATGCCTATCACGGCGCTGCAGCCTTTGCCGTTCTCCTCGAAGAAGTCTCTTATCCAGGCTACGCACTCGTCTTTGGTTTTCAATGGGTCGAAGGCCATTTCTACTCCTCGTTTTCTATTATCATCTGGCAGCTCTTCATCGTGGCAAGGGCCGCACGGTGGGAAGCGGGGCTAACTCCCGCGCAGCATGCTGCGTCTATGTATACGTCCGCTTCTGGGAAGTTGGCTTTTATGAGCATGGCGTTGCTTACCACGCATATGTCGGTGCAAAGGCCTATGACGTGCACTTCGAATTCCTCCTTGTTTGACATGACCCTCAGGACTGCGGGAAGCTTTATGCTTCCGAAGGTTCCTTTCTCAAGGAGAAGATGTTCTCTTTCCATGAGTGCGGCCTTTACGTCCCTGTCAAGCTGCCATCCCGGGGTTCCCTTGATGCAATGCTCCACGGGAAGGAAGCGTCCTTCCCTTGTACTCAGATAGTCTTCTGAGTGGGTGTCCAGGGTTGCGATTATCTCGCCGCCAAAGCTTCTTATCTTTTCGCATACGGCGGGAACTATCGAAACCGCTTCTTTGGATCCGAGAGCTCCGTCCACGAAATCTTTCTGCATATCGGTTACTATAAGGAACTTTTTCATATAGTCTGTACCTCCTTAATGCGGCAATACTCTTTGTTTACGTCTTCAATATATCCTAGTATCTGCGGAAATATTCTCCCGGCGGGAGAAATTTAACCCTGTCTTCACATTTCGGGGATATACTGTATATTGATAATAATATATTTCAGAGGATATTTACAGTATGGAAATTACAGAAACAGTAAATGAAAAAGTAAAGAAACAGCAGGAAAGGGAGGAGCAGTTCAAAAAAGCGGCTGCCATAGCGGAAGACGCCATAAAGAAGATAGGTTCTCCCATGAACATAGGAAACTATATGCTCAGCGTTGCAGTGGACAGGGAGTCGCCTCTTGACGTGCAGGGCGTCATAGAGCTCTTCGGAAAGGACGTCCTCGACGAAGCCCTGATGGACACCTTTGCGAGGGGAGAAAAGAGGCTTACCGAACTGGCTGAAGAAAACGTCAGTATACAGAGTTTGGACGGTCTTAAACTCCTGGGACATATAGTAAAGGCGAAGAATCAGAAGAGAGTGGTCCTTGCCTTCCACGGCTGGAGGGGAAGCTGGAAGAGAGATTTCGGTATGACCGCCGATTTCTGGAGAGACAACGGCTGCACGGTGGTTTACGCCGAGCAGAGAGCCCAGGGCGGATCCGAAGGCGAATATATGAGTTTCGGTATATATGAGCGCTTCGACTGCATAAGCTGGATAGAATGGGCGGAAGAGTATTTCGGGAAGAGGGTCCCCATATATATAGCGGGAGTTTCCATGGGCGCTTCGACGGTGCTCATGGCCTGCGGGCAGAAGCTTCCCCCGAATGTCAAGGGCTGCATAGCGGACTGCGGATACACTTCGGCAGACGAGATATGGAAGCACGTGGCGTCGGACTGTCTTCATCTCATTTATCCGGGCAACACTCTCAGGTCTCTTTGCAGGGAGAAGCTTCACTTCGATCCCTCAAAGCATACGACCCTGGAGGCTTTGGCAAAGGCTACGATACCGGTGCTTTTCATACACGGAGAGGACGACCACTTTGTGCCCATGGAGATGACCCTCGAAAACTACGAAGCCTGCGCGTCGGAGAAGATGATAATGCTTTCTCCCGGAGCGGAACACGGACTGAGTTTTTACAACGATCCTGAAAGATATCAGGACTACGTTTTGAGATTCTTCGAAAGGTTTCACTGAAGGCAGGGAAGCAAACTGAAAGATCTATAGACTTTTTAAGAACGGCATGGTCCCTGTGGGATATGCCGTTTTCTGTTCTGGTAAACGGCCGTCCCGGAGATGCGCAATGTTGTTGACATATGTCATTATCAGCATTAAAATAGTTATTGACATATGTCAGAAAGGAGAAACTATGCCGAGACCATTCAGATGCCGAAGAATAGAGCAGCTTCCGGTCTACCGCAGTTTCTCGCCTGACGACATAGCGGCCGAAGAAAGCGTTCAGATGACCGTTGACGAATACGAGGCGCTCAGACTGATTGACAATGAGGGGCTTACCCAGGAAAGCTGCGCAGCCAGGATGAACATTGCCCGAACCACTGTCACCGCCATTTATGACAGCGCAAGGAAAAAAGTCGCGGACGCCCTTGTTAACGGAAAACGGCTGCTCATCGCAGGCGGTCATTGCGAATTTGAACCGGTGGAAATAAAACAGAAAATCATTGAGAAAGGAACAGATATTATGAGAATTGCAGTTACCTATGAAAACGGAGAGGTCTTCCAGCATTTCGGTCACACCGAACAGTTTAAACTGTACGACGTGGAGGAAGGCAAAATCGTTAAGGAGCAGGTCGTTGACTCAAGCGGAAGCGGCCACGGCGCTCTTGCCGGATTCCTGCAGGCGCTTAAGGTTGACGCGTTGATTTGCGGAGGCATCGGTATGGGAGCGCAGATGGCGCTTGCGGATGCCGGAATCAAGCTTTACGCCGGAGTTCAGGGCATTGCAGACGCTTGCGCAAAGGCCTTTGCCGAGGGAAAGCTGGAATATGATCCCGACGCCAGGTGCGACCATCACGATCATCATCACGGCGAGGGTCATGAGTGCGGACATCATGGCGAAGATCATGAATGCTGCCATCATCACGGAGAATAGCTCTTCCGGCGTTTAATAGAAAAAAATCCCGGCGACGCCGGGATTTTTAATGTGCGTTTTATTTCTCCTCGCTGAATATGCTCATCTGGTTTCCGTCGCCGAAGGCGAGGTCGAACTCTTCCGGAAGGAATCTGGGACATACGTTCTCGGTCGTCTGTATGACCGCGGCTGAGAGCCTCGTTCCTATGTTGCAGGCTTCTCCCAGAGTTTTCCCGTAGGTAAGGCCCGCGCATACGCCCGCGAAAAAGGCGTCGCCGGCTCCGGTCGTGTCGACCACGTCCACCTTGAGAGCGGAGCAGACCCCGTTTTCTCCGGAAGTGCTTGCGTATACGGCTCCCTGGGCACCCATGGTTACGACCATTGAGGCTATCTGCGCGGCCGTTATTTTCTCCAGCAGTATCTCTTTCATCTGCTCGGGTGTGCACTTCGAATAGTCTTCCGAGAAAAGGATCCCCGCTTCCTCCTGGTTGCAAACGAGGCAGTCAACGTATTTGAAGAAGTCCCTTCTTTCTATGGCTATGCTCATATTGGAGATGACGGCGTAGACTTTTTTGCCGTATCTTCTCGCATATTCGAATATAGTTTTGACTATGTCCTTGTCGGTGTCTATTTCAAGGGATATGCTGTCACAGTTTCCGAATATCTCGTCGCCTTTCTCCTTTATCGTTTCGAGTACGGGAGTGAACTCCGGGCGCTTGGATATGGATGCCACCACGTCGCCTGAGTTGTCGAATACGGCGAGCCATATGCCCATACCGTCTTTCACCTTTTTCATGTATTCGGTGTTGACCTTGTGTCTTCCCAGCTGGTACATTACGTCTTCGCCGGTTCCGCTGGCGTCAACGAGACTGAGGAAGGTGGGACGAAGCTCCATGTTGGCCAGATCTTCGACTATGTTCCTAGACACTCCGCCGTGGACTGTTTTTACTTCTCCCATATTTCTTCCGTCGGGGTTGTAATTGCTCAAAGGATAACCCTTGATGTCCACGAATACGGGGCCTATGACTACGATTCCGTTCTTGCTCATAACAGTCTTCCTTGATGGTTATTTGTATCGAAAGGATACAAGAATATTGTAATACAAAAGGATGGATAATTCCAAGCGAAAACCCCGGTGATTTAAGGCTGTATTGAGTATTACTGTTGCTGCCGGACAAACTGCGGCTGTGATCCAGATCTTTCATAAGAAAAATAAATCCGAACGCGGTCCTAAAAGACCGGGTTCGGATAGCTTTTACTTGGTAGTGCCTAGGGGAGTCGAACCCCTGATTCCAGCGTGAGAGGCTAGCGTCTTGACCACTTGACCAAGGCACCGTATTCTTTTCTTTCCGC
>JAEEGL011371914.1_pt1 | contig 21201 bp, 17 predicted proteins | sample 9134231 | NCBI WGS metagenome assembly JAEEGL01 (sample SAMN16246548, study PRJNA631951) | gut metagenome | biome: gut microbiome; feature: rumen; material: fiber-attached | host: Bos | place: Iran: Karaj | collected 2018-10 | reverse complement strand
TGTTTGATGTGGCCACGAAATCGTAAGCCCCGTGTATTATCGTCGGTATTATCACCGCAAGCAGCCTTGCGATGAAGGACGCGTTGCCCCACTGCTGAGCCTGCTTTCTCTTGGCCAGCCCGTACCAGGCTCCCATCAGGACGCCGAAGCACGCGTGTCCGGGAACGGCTGTGACTGCCCTGATAAGAGCGGTGCTGAGGCCGTAGGCAGTGACGTACTGTATGTTCTCCCAGAGCGCGAAGCCCAGGGACACCGCCACCGCGTACACCACGCCGTCGAACTTGCAGTTGAACTCCCTGCTGTTCCAGGTGGAGAACCTGAGGACCAGGTACTTGAAGCCTTCCTCGGAGAGCCCCACCACCACGAAGTACAGCAGCACCCTGTAGCTGAGGCTGTTTGCAGAAAAGAGGGAACCGAGGATATTTATGCCTATGCCCTCGGTAAAGCCGGCGAAGAACGTGGAGATTACACCGAGGATCACCAGCCTTAATATGAGCCTGGGGGGCTCCTTCTCCAGGCGGTCCTGCTTGTAGATGTAGAAGAGCAGGAAGAGCGCGGGGATCACCGCCAGAGCCATGAGTATAATGGTACCGCCTGCGTATATCATTGTCCTAGCACCTCTATTGCTTTCTGGAGCTGGTAGTCGGTATCGTCACCCTCAACGAGCTCCACTACATAGTCCGGAGTGATGCCCACCTTGTGAATGGTCTTTCCGGACGGTGAGAAATACTGGCTTATGGTGAACTTCACAGCGCTCCCGTCGGGGAGAGGCTGCAGAGTCTGGATTATGCCCTTGCCGTAGGTAAGGGTGCCTATTATCTTTCCTTCGTTGTTGTCCTGGATGCCCGCGGAGAGTATCTCGGAAGCGGACGCGGTGTAGCCGTTCACCAGCAGAACGTACGGAAGCTCCGTGCGCCCGGCCTTGCTCCTGTAGTAGCCCTTCTGCCCGTCGTGGTCCATGGTGTACACCACGGTGCCCTGCTCCATAAGCATGTCGGCTATCTCCACGGCTACGTCCACCAGTCCGCCGCCGTTGTTGCGCAGGTCCACTATCAGAGCCCTCGCGCCCTGAGCGGTAAGATCGTCGAGAGCCGTCTTGAAATCCTTGGCCGTCGCGCTCTCGAAGCTCTCAATGTAAATGTAGCCTATGTTATCCTCCAGCATGCTGTGGTCTACGGTCTCCACCTCTATGTGGGCGCGGACCATGGAGATGGTGTCCTCCACTCCGTTCCTTCTGTAGGTTATCTCAACAGTGGTGCCCTCCTCGCCGCGGATGTTGGCGGCAGCCTCCGAGGACTCGGAACCGGAATACTCCTTGCCGTCCACCTTGAGGATGATGTCCCCGGGCTGCATGCCGGCTTCCTTTGCCGGGCTGTTCCTGAACACCTGCACCACTTCGAGCACGCCGTCCGGGTTGTTGTAGAAGGACATTCCCACGCCGAAATACTCTCCTATCATGGACGAGAAGTAGTCCTCGTACTCCTCCTTGGAAACGTACTCTGAATAGGGATCTTCCAGCCCCTCTATCAGGCCGTAGTAGGCGCTCTCTATCAGCTTGTCGCCGTCTACGGAGACGTAGTAGCTGCTCTCCATCATCTTCTTGAGCCTGTCCATCTTGCCGTAGGTGCTCTGCATGTACTGCCAGCTGTCGTATTCTTCTTTTGTAAGCGTGTAATTGCTGTTAACGCCCAGTCTGCCCGCGAACACGGCGGCGGCTCCTCCCACAAGGAGCGCCACCACCAGGAGCAGCGCCAAGACCGTCTTTCTTACATACATATTATTTATCCCGCTCCGACCTGCGTATGTCTCTGATGCGCATCTGGAGCTTCCTTTCACCTCTGAATTCGTTTATATCCAGTTCCCCGGCCACGTCTATCATGTCCTGGCCGAAGATTATGTCCTTGTACATGTCCGCCCTTCCGAACAGGACGCAGCCCACCGGCTGCTTGTCCTGGGTGCAGGCTGTAAAGCGTATGTGCTGCTCCTCCGCGCCCATGGTCCTTACGGCGCTGACCTGGGCGTTCCTTATGCAGAAGAGAGGAACGGGGTTGGCCTCTCCGTAGGGCTCAAGCAGCCTGAGTTTTTCGGCAAAGACTATGTTCTTCTCGTCCGCCGTCAGCTCATGGTCTATGTATATGGTCTCCGTAAGCACGTCCGGATCTTCTTCCAGGGCGGCCTTCACCTGCTCCTGCATGCGGCGGCGGAAGATCTCCAGGTTCTCCTCCTTAAGGCTGAACCCGCAGGCTCCGGCGTGTCCGCCGAACCTTGTGAATATGTCTCCGCAGCCCTCCAGGAGCTCGTGGAGATTTATTCCCGGCACGGACCTTCCGGTGCCCTTGAGGAGCCCGTCGCCCGTGGGGGTAACTATGCAGACCGGCCTGTAGAGCTGTTCCTTGAGGTTGCCCGCTACTATCCCGGCCACGCCCTCGTGGGCGCCTCTTGCCAGTATCACAGGGGCGTAGCTCCCGCAGTCCTCCCTGGCCATGCTCTCCCTGCATATCCTGAAAGTGCGCTCCTGCTCGGTCTTTCTCTCTATGTTGGTCTTTATGGTGAGCCTCGCCAGAGCCTCAAGAGTCTCCGCGCTGCCGCGGCTCTCCAGAAGCTCCACTCCGGGAGCTGCGCTGTGCATCCTCCCCAGAGCGTTGAGGTTCGGTGCTATTATATACGAAATGCTGGAAGAATCTATTACTTTTTCCGAAAGGTCCAGGGCGGATATCAGGGCGTCCAGACCCGGCCTTTCCCTCCTGTTTATGCGGTCCAGCCCGTACTTAACAAGGTTCCTGTTCTCGTCTATGAGCGGCACTATGTCCGCAACGGTGGCTATTGCAACCAGGTCCAGCAGGGCGTTGAGGTCCTGCCTGGTGAACCTGCCGTCCCCTCTTGATGAGAGCAGGCGCTGCATGCCCTGGGCCAGCTTGAAGGCAACTCCGCAGCCGCAGAGCTCCGGGAAGGGATATCCTCCCCTCTTGGGGTTCACGAACAGGCAGTCGGGATCCATGCCTTCACGCAGTATGTGGTGGTCGGTCACGACGGGGACTATGCCCAGATCCTTTGCGAACGCTATCTCGGCAGGGCTGGTGCTTCCGCAGTCGACGGTAAGCAGCACGTCCGCGCCCTTTGCCCTCACCTTTTTCACGGCCTCTGTGTTAAGGCCGTAGCCGTCCTCGAACCTGCTGGGAACGTAGCTGAAGACCTTGTCCGTAAGGTGCCTGAGGACGGTGGTCATAAGAGCCGTGGACGTCATTCCGTCCGCGTCGTAATCTCCGTAGACACATATGGTCTTTCCGCGATCCGCGGCGTCTATAAGAAGCTCAGCGGCCTCCTTAAGATCCGGCATCAGGAATGGATCGTGCGTCACCCTGGGCGCGGGGGAGAGGAAATCCTCCAGCGCGTCCCCGGAAATGCCGCGGTCCTCCAGTATATTGAGAACGGAAACAGGGACTCCTAAAAGCCCCTGCTCCTGATTATCTTTTTCGCGGGAAATGACCCACTTTGTCATATCAATATCTCCCCGGTGTCACGTAGCCGAGCGGGTCCTTGTAGGATCCGTTGACCCTGACCTCGAAATGGATGTGCGGGCCGGTGGACATGCCTGTACTTCCCACCAGAGCTATGGTCTCGCCCCTCTTTACCTTGTCGCCCTTCTTGGCTATGAGCTTGCTGGAGTGCGCGTACAGGGTGACTATCCCGCCGCCGTGGTCTATCATTATGTAGTAGCCGTAGCCGCTGCTGTAGGACGCCGCTATGACGGTGCCGTCCGCGGCCGCCAGGATGTCCGTACCCCTCGCCGCTCCGATGTCTATACCGGTGTGCAGCTTATAAATATGGTAGAAGGGATGGAGCCTCATTCCGAACGGGTCCGTGATCCTCTTGCTGGACCTTGACGGCCAGCCCATGGCTCCGCCTATGTAGCTGCCGTTGCTCTGGAGCCTTATGATCTCCGCCTTAAGGGCGTCGGCCTCGCGGTTCATGGCGTCCAGCTTGGCCTCGAGCGCGGCGTTGTCCTTCTCTATCTGTCTCTTCTTGCTCTCCACGGTGTTCATGTCCTTGTCGAGAGCGCTCTTCTTCTGGTTGAGGACCGCCTGCTGGGTCTCAAGCTCGGTCCTTAAGGCCACGAGCTCGTTCTTCTTGGCGTCCACGACGGCGTACTGATCCCCGAGCTTTTCCATGAGGTCCGCGTCGGCCTCATAGATCATCTTCATCATCTCCACGTTGGTGATCAGCTCCGTCATGTTGGAGGACCCCAGGAGCACCGAGATAAGGCCTATGTCACCCTGCTTGTACATGGCGCGAAGCCTCGCCAGAAGAGCGGAGTTCTGGTCGTCCATCTGCTTCTGGATGTCATCGAGCTCGGCAAGGGTGGTCTTTATCTTCTCCTTAGTGGCGTTGAGATCCACGGTGAGTATGTTGATCTCCACCTGGGCGTCGTAGATCTGCTTTTCCAGCACCTTTATCTCTGCGGAAAGGTCGTTGGCCTTCTTTTCTCCCTCGGAGATCTTCTTCTCGGTCTCCTTGATGTTCTTTACGGTGTTGTTGTATTCGTCCTGCTTGTCGCTGACATCGCTTCCGAAGCCCAGCGGCGAGAGCAGGGGCGACGCTATCATCACCACCGCCATCACCAGAAGGAAGACCTTCACGGCTATCTTAGCTTTCCCCTTTTTATCCATATCTTACCCTTCTCCCTTAAGGGACCTGTCACGCTTTCAGATAGCGTCTCATGGATAGGATGCTGCCGAAGGCGCCTATGCTGATGCCCAGGGCAAGGAATATCCAGATTATGTTCCCGATAAGGAACTTCGGCTCCACGAGGCTTGCGGTAAACAGCTGGAACGCCTGCGTTCCCAGAGCGTCGCACAGCCTTGTGTAGATGAGCGAGGACAGGACTATGGAGATTATGGCGGCTATGCAGCCTATTATTATGCCCTCGAAGAACATCGGTCCGCGTATGAACCAGTTGGTGGCTCCCACGTACCTCATGTTCCTGATCTCGTCCTGCCTTGCCATAACTGTAAGCTTTATCGTGTTGGACACGACTACTATCGATATTATTACAAGGAATATTATTACTACAAGAGCTCCCTTCTGTATCCCGTCGGAGATCTTGATCACCTTGTTTACCTCTTCCCTGTAGAAGCGCACATCCTCCACGCCGGGAAGGCTTGCCGCCGTAGTGGCTATGAAGTCTCCGGTCTCAAGATCGGAGAGTATTATCCTTATGGAGTTGGGCAGAGGATTCGTGGACAGGCCGTCCAGCATGTAGGCCTTGTCTCCCCAGCGGGCCTTGAATTCCTCCATGGCCTTTTCCTTGGTGACGTAGCCTGCGGTCTCCACCCCGGGCATCTCCTTGAAGCTGTCTATCATGTTGGCAGCCTGGGTGGTAGTCGTCTCCTCGTCCAGGAACACCTCTATGGTCCCGAACTGATCCTTTATGTTCTCCGTAAGGTAGCTGACGTTTACGGACAGGAAGAAGAACAGCGCCAGTATCAGCATCATCGCCGTGATGGAGAAGATGGACGCGAGCGTCATTCCCTTGTTTCTGAAGCCCTGTTTGAGGGCCTGTTTTACGGAATATATGGCCCCCTTAATCATCGAATCCGTATTCTCCTTCTCTGCTGTCGCGTATTATCTCACCCTGATCTATGGCTACGACGCGCTTGTTCATGCGGTTGACTATGTCCTTGGCGTGCGTGACCATCACGACCGTGGTGCCGCGCTTGTTTACCAGTTCTATCAGCTGCATTATCTCCCAGGCCGTCTCGGGGTCCAGGTTGCCGGTGGGCTCGTCCGCAATGAGTATGCGCGGGTTGTTGATGATGGCCCTTGCTATGGCCACCCTCTGCTGCTCGCCTGCGGAGAGCTCGCTGGGATAGTTCTTTGCCTTGTCGTCTATGCCCATTACGGAGAGCATCTGCGGCACCTGGCGGTTTATGGCGCGCTTAGTGCTGTGCACTACTTCCATGGCAAACGAGACGTTCTCAAAGACCGTCTTGTTCTCCAGGAGCTTGAAGTCCTGGAACACCATGCCTATGTCTCTTCTTAGCATGGCGACGTCCCTGTTGGACATCTTGCTGAGGTTCTTTCCGTCCACTATTATCTCGCCCTCGTCCGGCTCTATCTCCTTGATGATGAGCTTTATGAAGGTGGACTTTCCGGAGCCCGTGGGGCCTACTATGAAGACGAAGTCTCCCTGGTCTATGTGCAGCGTGGCGTTCTTGAGCGCCACGGTATCCGCGTATACCTTGCTGACGTTCTTAAAATCTATCAAAAGGAAGTCTCCTTTACCGAAGATATTATAAATCAACTTATAGTATACAACATATCTGCGGAAATGCAAACACCATACTACATGTATGATTTGTGATTTTTATGTGAACAAATGCTCCAGGGACCTGCGTACCGCCGGTATCTCCGCCGGAAGGATGCAGCTGTACTCCGCCCGGTATACCGGCGCGGGGTCTATGAAGGGCACTTCAAGTGTCTGCGCGTTTCCCAGGAAACGCCGCAGCTCCGCCCTGTGTACGCCGCCGTTCATCTTGTTGACTACTATCTTAGCGTCCGGATACTCCATCAGTATCCTGCGGAGCCTCTCCTCGCCTCTGAGCAGCCTTCCGGGGAGAGGATCCACTACAAGCATCACCTCGTCCATCTCCGGAAGGACCTCGTCCAGGTAGGCGTCGTCCGCGCCGGAAAGGTCGAATACCGCCGCGTCCTGCGGAAGCCTGCATGAAGCCATGGGAGTAACTAGCCCTTCTGCATCCGGCCGCCGGAGCAGAAGGTCCAGCCCTCCGTACATGTTCCTTACGGAAAGAAGGCTCTTTTTGTCCCTTAGTAGATCCTCGTAGAACAAAAAGCCCGAGGGAAACCTCCGGGGAACGTCGAGTGCGTGATAAAAATACGGAAAGCCGAGCTCGGCCAGGGTGCAGTCGCCCTTCTCGGAAAGAAAAAACGCCGCGGTGCCCGCTATGAACGAGGCTCCGCAGCCGCCGCACGCGCCTGCCACCCCGACACGATACTGCCGGGAACTGCCTTTGGCCGCGCGGTCTGCAGGTGTTCTGAACATGGATCTCCTCCCGGACATCCCCTGGAAGATTTTACCATTATCAGGACTTTCTGTCAAATATCACGCCCAGAAGAAAGCCCGGTATCCGCGCCACCCTTCCGAGCCTCTTCGGCTGCTGAGCCAGCCTGTACAGCCACTCAAGACCGATATCCGTCATTGCCTTTGGCGCTCTCTTGAGCCTGCCGGACCACACGTCCATGCTTCCGCCCACGCCCACGGCAGCATTTACCGTAAGCTCCGCAGCGTGCCTTGCCAGGAACTTTTCCTGCAGCGGGCAGCCCAGCCCGGCAACGAGGAGCCCAGCTCCCGAGGAATTTATCTGCCTTACTATATCCTTCTCCTCTTCCGGAGCGAAAAATCCATTCCTTGCGCCTGCGGTGCGAAGGTACGGCATGCTCTTCTCCAGGGCCTCAGACGCTTCCCGCGCCACGCCCTCCTCTCCGCCGAGGAAGAAAACCGAAACGCCCTCAGAAGCACAGATCCTAAGAGCCTCACGGCAGAAGTCTATGCCTCCGAGGCGCTGCTTTAAGGGCGTCTTAAGGGCAGAGGCGGCGAGCTTTACGCCTATGCCGTCCGGGACCGAAAGCTCCGCCTTTTTCAGGGCGTCAGCAAGCTCCGCGTCTTTTTGCGCGGCCATTATTATCTCGCAGTTCGGCGTCACTATCACGCTGCAGCCGTCCGCGCCGAGCATGCCGCGGAAGCGCTCAAGAGCCTCTTCCATGTCCACGTTGTCCAGAGCCACGCCCTTTATGAAGACCTTTTCGCTCATGGCCTGTCCTCCGCGGAGCGCAAAACCCCTAGCGTTATTCCAAGCAGTATGAAGAAAGCCGCGAGTATGCGCGGGTAGAACCAAATGTACTCAAACACCCCGAACAGCGCCATGCCTGCAAGGGAAGCCGCGCAGGCGGCGAGCACTCTCCTTCCGTACGCGTCCGCGCTATGGACCGACGCCCTAACGGCCCTCACGCCGGTCGTCCCCATCATCAGAAGGCAGGACAACGTGCCTAAAAGGCCCGTTTCAAGCGGGAGCTCCAGGTAGAGAGTCTGGGAGTGCACTATGCCGGACAGCACGTAGTCGTCCGCAAAGAAGCCGATCTGACTTGCGAGCGTCGAGGGACCGAGCCCTATGCCGCTTACGAAGCGCCTCTGATCCGAAAGCAGCCGGACTATTGTGTCCCATATGCGCACGCGGTAATCCGCGCTGGTGTCCGCCGGGTTGAAGAGGTTGGAGAGCCGCAGAATGACCCCCTGAGGAAGGAAGGGCAGCGCCGCAATGGCCAGCACTATTATAAGCGGCAGCAGCCTGCGATCTGTAAGATAAGTGTATACGAGCACCGCAAGGGCGGCGGAGAGCCAGCCCGAGCGGGAATATGTCATTACGAGCGCCGCGCAGGGAAGCGCAAGTCCTGCGGAAAGGAGCACCCTTGAGAGCTCCTTTTTCGCCCCCGCGGCAAAGGCCGCGCAAAGAGGCGTGAAGATGACCAGGAACTCCGCGAAATTGTTCGGGTTCTCAAGGCTTGAGAAGACCCTGCCCGGAAGCCCCGCGTTCAGCAGAAGGTCCGTCTGGGAGGCGCTGTTCTGCACCCCGGCAAGGCGCTGCAGAAGTGCAAACACCGAGAGCAGCAGCACAGCAGCGTAGATCCAGGAAAGCAGCTTCCTAAGGCCGTTCCCGTCCTCCGCCTCCGCCTGAGCGCAGCGCATCAGCATGAACGCTGCGGCGAAAAAGCACAGGACCCTGAGGCTGTCCCGCCTGTCCAGGCTCGGGATCAGCGCGATGATCAAAGACAGAGAGAACAGCAGGAAGCACAGGCCTTCGCCGCGCCTTTTTAGGGGCGCCCTGCGGCCGGATGCGGCGCGCAGTTCAGTACAGATGAAAAAGAAAACGGCGCCTGCAAGCATCAGCCTGTTGTTCCAGAGGCTGTGCGGCACCGCTAACATCAAAAGCAAAAACAGTCCGAAAAGACGTTCAAAGGACAGGATACCGGAGCCCGAGGCCGCTCTCGCGAAAAAGCTTCCTCCGCGGGCGGCAGAAAAGGCTTTGGATAAAGCTGCCGCAAGGGATAAGACAGCCGAGCGCAGCGCGGAGAACAGGCCGCAGACGGCGCTGCTCTCATAGAGCGTGCCCAGCCTGCTCCGCCTTACGCAGAGCTTCCTGAGAAGGCTGCCCTCCCAGGCGCGCACAAAAAAAGAGAGGACCGCGGCGCACAGAGCAAAGCACCTGCTGCGCAGCCAGTAAGAGTATGCTTTTCCGAGTACGCTGCCGGAAAGCATCGCTACCTTATCTCCTGCACCTTAAGGTAGAGCTTGGCGTCCCCGGCGAAGACCGTCATGGTATGCCCCGAGGCGTAGAGAGACCCGTCTATCCTCAGGCCGAACTCGTCCGGAACGCCCTCCGCGTCCAGGATCAGAGTGACGCTCACCAGCCAGTCGCTTTCGACGAGGTGGGTATTGCCGGAGGTGTCGGTCACGGTCTCCATGAGAGGAGATATCTCGAAGCTCTTTACGGTGCCGAGGACCACGTCGTAGCCCTGGTCCCACACTCTGGCGCCCTTCTCTATCTGCTCCGCCGTAAACTTCGGCGTATCGTGGCAGTAGAGCACCAGCTCCTTCTGCACCGCCTTTCCGCTGCTTTTGTCCGGGAGGACGTAGCGGAACACGGCAAAGCACAGAGCAGCTGCTATCACCAGTATCACCAGCAGGTCTATGATGTTTATCTTTCCGAAGAGCTTTCCTTTTTCGTCTATCATTTCTTTCCTCCGCGGGCGGCGCCGTAAAGCTCAAGGTATCTGTCCGCCATGGCCTTAAGGCTGTACCCGGCCGCCTTCCTAAAGGCGTTTTCCGAATGCTCCGAAAGAAGCTCCGGATCCTCCATGTATCTTTTTATCGCGGACGCGAAGCCTTCCGCGTCCCCGTATGCCGCGCTGATCCCGCAGACCGGAACAGCGAGGACTGTGTCCGCCGATCCGCCCGCCTCCGTCACCACGCAGGGCTTTCCCGCCGCCAGGGCCTCAAGAAGAGCCATGCTCATGGCCTCGGACCTTGATGGGCTCAGGAAGAGCTGAGACGCGGCAAGCACCCGCCGGGCGTCCTTCCTGTAGCCCGCCTGGATGACGGTCCCGGAGAGATCCTCGGCCTCTATCCTTTCTGTTATATGCGAGTAGAGCGGGCCGTCGCCGCATATGACGCAGCGGAGATCCTTTCCCCTGGCAGCGAGGACTTTAAGGCTGTCCAACAGGAAATCAAGGCCCTTCTCCTCCGTATACCTTGCCAGCACGCAGCAGAGGAAAGCGTCCTCCTTTATACCCAGCTCCTTTCGGACCAGCGGATCCGGAACCGGGACTGCCTCCGGAACTTCCACGCCGTTAGGCACGTATGCAGTCTTCTCCTCCGGAAAGCCGTTCTCCTTAAGGACCGCCCTTCCGGCTCCGTGCACGCACACCGCGGCCGCAAGTTCCCTGCCGTAATGGCTGTTCAGGAACTTCCACTTAATGCCCTGCCTTACGGACATATGGTCCGTAAAGACCACCTGCGTACCAGGACAGCGCCTCGCGGCCCTGACTGCGTATACGTATTCCCTCGGGAACTGCGCGTGCACCGCGTCTATCTTTTTTTCTTTTATTATTACTGCAAGCTCCGCCGGAACCTTAAAGGCGTCGCGCCTTCCCAGGGCCAGCCTTACGCATTCCATGCCTTCCGCGGCCAGCTGCTCCGAGAGGAGCCCCGGCTCATCGTAAGCAAGCACACACCCGTGCCCGCGGGCGCGCAGCTCTTCCGCAAGGGACGCAACGAAGCGCTCGCTCCCGCCGTCCGCGGCCCTGCCTGTAAGGAACAGCACCCTCAAGGTCTTTCCCCCTCGTCCAGGCCGAATATCCTGTTCAGCTGCCTGGTGATGTTGTTATTGTAAGCCTCCAGGCTGTCTCTGGTCTTTATCTTCTTGTCCGCAACCAGCAGCGCCTGCACTATGTCGTCCGTACAGTGTATGCCCTGGTTGTACTCCTCCAGGTTCTTGGAGATGTAGAGGTCCAGACCGAGCGCCTTGCCCTCCATGACTACCATACCCTGACCCTCGTAGCGGCTCGTAAGCGCCAGCCCGTCCATGCGCTCCATGTAAGCGTAGGGGTTGGCCTGCCTTCCAAGGAAGGTGGTCCTGAAATCTATCCCGAGGTCTCTGGTCTGCACCCTCAAGGCCTCCCTGTCCGGTCCGTCTCCTATTATGTAGAGGTGGAGGTCCGGCCTCATCTCCGCCGCCTGAGCGAAGATGTCCAGAAGTATGTCGAAGCCCTTCTGGTGGCACAGCCTTCCCACGGCGCAGAGATTGTACTTGCTCTGGTCGAACCTGAACACAAGGGGCTGATCCGCCTTGCGGAAGATCTCCTCCGTGTCTATGTAGTTGGGCACTATCCATATGGGCGCCTTGGTGTGCGAGCACTCGCGGAAGCTCTCCACTATGCCGGAGGATACCGCCGCGAACTCGTCGTAGTAGGCGAACTTGCCCTTGAAGAAGTGCCAGAGCACCCTGTATCTGGGCTCGTCCGCGAGCTTTCTCTTTACGTCGTTGTGTATGAACATCACGCGCTTGTCCGCGTCCACGCTGCACGCGTACAGGGCGCACTCGTTCTGGTAGCTGTTGAAGTCCACGGAGACGTCGTAGTGCTTTCCGGGCGCCGGGTCCTTAGCGAAGCGCATCAGCAGCCTGAAGTATACGAAGCGGTACCAGTAAGGCCTCGGATCCAGCTTTATGTACTTTATGCCCTCCCTCACCGGAAGATCGTAGAAGAGCTCGCCGTCGTAGTAGTAAACGTCGGCGGTGCATCTGCTGCAGTCCAGGTTCTTGAGGAGGTTTATGAGGGACTTCTGCATGCCTCCCACTCGGAAGTCGGATGTGAATATGGCGAGGCGCACGGGCTCTCCCTCGGCCCTCGGCGGCCTTCTGAAGATCCCGGCCCTTTCCATGTATTCCGAGAGCACGCGGGCGTTGGTCTGCTCTCTCCTGCGGAGCTCTCCGGACCTTTCCCTGAGCTCCGTCCTGTCCTGAGCCATGGCGGCCTCTATCGCAGCCACAAGGCTCTCGGCGCTCACCTCCGAGGGATCCAGTACCTCTCCCATGCTTAGGTCCTCCAAAAAGCCCGAGACCTTGGGATCTTTGGACAGAGCCGCGGACGGAACGCCTGCGGCAGCCGCGAATATAAGGGCGTGGAGCCTTGCGGAGAGCATGGCCTCGGCGCCTGATACTATGCCCAGGACCGTCCTGAACGGAAGGCCCTCTTTTACTATAAGATAAGGCGTCGTCATGTGCTCCGCTATGCGCTCAGCGGCGGCGGAATCCCCCTCCCCCAGGCACAGGAACACGGTCTTGATGCCGTGCTGAGCGTAGGCCTTTCCGGCGGCATCGGCTATAGCCTCATCCGGAAGCCTTCCGCCCGGCGGATCCATGGGAGATATCATCAGGTAGCGCTCGTCGTCCTCTATGCCCAGAGCCCTTCTTGCCCTTGCAAGCTCCTGCCCGGATATGGGATCCAGCGAGAGAGCCGGGTCCGCGCTGAGCCTGATGTCCTCCGCGGAAGCTCCGAGCGCCTCCAGCTCTGCCATGGCCTTTGCGTCCCTTAAGGTGACGCAGTCCGCGCACTCCGTGATGACCATAGCGGCGGCCTTCCTGTTTCTTTCCCTGTTTATCGGCCCTATGCCGCAGCCGTACATCAGCACCCTGCAGCCCAGCTTCTTCGCCAGCCTGATGACGGCGAGATAATAATAAAGGCTCCTGCTGCTGGTGATGTCCTGCAGGAGGCTTCCGCCCCCGCTTATGAACACCGCGCAGCGCTTAAGAGCCCTGACGATCCCTATAATGTCGAAGGACCACACGGAGCTTACCCCGTGCAGCCTGGCAGTCTCTTTTGGAGACCTGGATATCACTGTTATCTCCGCGGCGCCGGCGCAGTTCCGGACCTCGGAGATGACGGCGTCGAGTATGGCCTCGTCGCCGCAGTTGCCGAGCCCGTAGGCCCCGCAGATGACTATTCCCTTTTTCTCAGTTGACCTGTTCAAAACGATCTCCAAAAGACTGCATTATACTTTAAATTATATTTTATCACGCACGCAGGCATTTTCCAAGTGCGGGAAAAAACCCCGGACCATAACTGTCTGTATGTGTCCACTTCTCCCGGTGCGTTGACTTGTGCCTCCTTATCACTATCCTGTAGTTGAGGAGGCAGGCCATGCGGGACACGAAGTACCTATTATTCTCGGAAGAACTGACCATCGGCGAAGACCGCTGCACGGTCTACGGCATCAGCTGCGTCCGCGGCGGCCGGGTGATAGCCTCCGTACCCGACATCACGGGCGACCGGGCCAAGGCAGAAGCTGCCGCAGAGCTCTGCAACAGGCTCGGGCTGGACCCTCTGCAGCTTGCGGACATAGCGGAGGACACCGCGCCGGAAGACCTTTGACGCTAAAAAAACCGGGCAGATACCTGCCCGGCATTTTCTTTATTATCTGTCCTCGCGGAAGAACGCGGTCCCCAGAGCAGCCGGCGGCTGATCCTCGCGCTTCTGGCGTATGGACACCATTATCAGCACCAGAGCGGTGACTATGTAAGGCACCACCTTGTAGATCTGTGTGGGTATGAACGGTATCGGGAGCCTAATGTAGAGTATCAGCAGCGCGCCGAAGAGCACGGAGCCCCAGAGGCTGTTGATGGGCTTCCACAGGCAGAAGATGACCAGCGCCACCGCTATCCAGCCCTCGCCGGAAAGACCGGTGTGGTTCCAGACGGTGCCGGCTATGGTCATGGTGTAGACCATGCCGCCCACGGCGGAGATGCCGCCGCCTATCACCGTAGCGAAGTACCTGTAGCGGGTGACGTTTATTCCCGCGGCGTCGGCTGTGGACGGAGACTCGCCCACGGCGCGCAGGTACAGGCCCTTTCTGGTCTTTGCCAGGAAGTGGTGCATCACTATTATCATCACTATCCCCAGATAGACGAATATGTTGTATCCGAATATAAGCTTGCCCGCCACAGGGATGTCCTGCAGGAACTTCGGGAATGGAGACCCCGCGAACGCTGCCTTAAGAGCGTTGCTTATGGAGACGTTGCCGCCCACGCGTATGCGCATCAGCTCTCCCACGAACTGCCCCAGGCCTGTTCCGAATATCGTAAGGGCAAGGCCGGTAACGTTCTGGTTGGCCCTGAGGGTTATGGTGAGGAAGCTGAAGATCAGCGAGCCCGCCATTCCGGCCGCGAACGCGCAGACCAGGGCTATGATGATCGCCACCACCCCGCTGGCGCTGTCCCCGGCCGCGTTTCCGTAGGTGAACGCGCCGAGAAGGCCGAAGGCTCCGCCCATGAACATCAGGCCTTCCACGCCGAGGTTCATGTTGCCGGACTTCTGAGTGAGTATCTCACCCGAGGTGCCGTACATAAGAGGCGCTCCGTTGAGCACTGCCGCGCTTATCAGCGCTACGATGAAATCCAAAGTACTCATCTATCTCGCCTCCTTCGCATGGTTCTCTCTGAAGTGCATCCTGTAGTTTATGAAGAACTCGCAGCCGAGCATGCACAGCAGGATTATTCCCGTTATGATGTCGGTTATCGAGGCCGGTATGGACATGGACGTCTGCAGCGTGCTGGAGCCCTTCGTGAGGACGCCCAGCAGCAGAGCAATGACTATCATGGCGAAGGGATTCAGCTGAGCCAGCCAGCAGACGGTTATGCCTGTAAAGCCGGCGCCTCCCGCCACGTTGGAGTAGAGCGTGCCGTGGGTGCCGCTCGCAATGAGGAAGCCCACCAGGCCGCATATGGCTCCGGACAGCACCGCCGTGCGCATTATTATCTTCGGGACGTTCATGCCCGCGTAGCGCGCGGTGTTCTCGGACTCGCCCAGCACCTGCACCTCGTAGCCGTGCTTGGTGTACCTCATGTACACGAAGATCACCACTGTCAGCACCAGCACTATTATCCAGCCGCACTGTATCCCGAGCACCTTGGGAAGCACCGCGTTGGCGGAGAACACAGGCATTATCTGGCTGCCCGGCTTGCCCTCCCAGGGGCCTCCTATAAGCCAGGCCGCTATGCCTATGGCTATGTAGTTCATCATCAGGGTGAACAGGGTCTCGTTGGTGCGCCAGCGGGATTTGAACAGCGCCGGTATAAGGGACCAGACGGCGCCCAGCACCATGCTGCCCACGCCCATTATCAGAAGGAGCGGAAGCGACGCCATGTTCCTGCAGTGCACCGCAAAGAACGACGCGGCTATGGCGCCCATGGTTATCTGCCCCTCGGCGCCTATGTTCCAGTAACGCATCCTGAAGCACGGAGCGAGAGCCAGAGCGGTGCCCAGGAGCGGTATGGCGTTCCTCACCACCTGGCGTATGCCCGTGGTCTTGCCCAGGGCTGCCTTGAATATCGTGACGTATGCCTCTATGGGGTCGGCGCCTGCCACGGCGAATACCAGCATGCCTATCAGCAGCGCAAAGATGAAGGCTCCCAGCCTGATCATCCAGACCTTGGCCTTAGGCATGTCCTCGCGCTTGGAAAGGCGGATCAGCGGTGTTTTCTCATGCATCTGCCTTACCTCCCTTTCCTCCTACCGACGTCATCAGAAGACCCACCTGGTCCTTGGTGGCGGTGCGGGCGTCCACTATCCCGGACACCTTGCCGCCGCAGAGCACCAGTATGCGGTCGCAGAGCTCAAGGAGCACGTCCAGGTCCTCGCCCACGAAGATGACGGCCACGCCCTTGTCCTTCTGCTGACACATCAGGTTGTATATCGTATAAGAAGTGTTTATGTCCAGGCCTCTTACGGCGTACGCGGTCATCAGGACCGACGGAGCGGAGGCTATCTCGCGCCCAACAAGCACCTTCTGCACGTTGCCGCCGGAGAGCTTCCTTACCGGGTAGTATATGCCCGGGGTGACTACCTCCAGACTCTGCATAACGTCCGAGGCGAGCTTTTCCGGAGCCCTCCTGTCCACGAATATGCCCTTGCCCTTGTTCCAGGTGCGCAGCAGCATGTTTCCTGTCATGCCCATGCCGCCCACAAGGCCCATGCCCAGGCGGTCCTCAGGCACGAAGGCCATCGCCACGCCTGCGTCCTTTATCTCCATGGCGCTCTTTCCGACTATCTGCTGCGGAGCCTGCCCCTCGGGAGAATATATTATGGATCCGTCCTCTATCCTGCGAAGCCCCGCTATGGCCTCCAGAAGCTCCTTCTGGCCGCTTCCGGCTATCCCGGCCACGCCCAGTATCTCTCCGCCGTAGGCTATGAAACCCACGTCGTCCAGCTTCTTTACTCCCTCGCTGTCCTTTACGGTAAGTCCGGCTATCGTGAGCCGCGGCTTGGGGTCCACCGGGGTCTTTCTGTCTATGTTCAGCTCCACCTTGCGGCCGACCATGAGCTCGGTGAGCTCTTTGGGGTCGGTCTCTGCCGTGCGCACGGTCTTGATGTGCTTTCCCTTGCGGAGCACCGCCACCACGTCGGAGACCTCCATTACCTCGTTGAGCTTGTGGGTGATGATTATTATCACCTTGCCGTCAGCCCTCATGGCCTTCATGACCTTAAAGAGCCTCTCTATCTCCTGCGGGGTAAGCACGGCCGTCGGCTCGTCCAGTATAAGTATGTCCGCGCCGCGGTAGAGCACCTTTATTATCTCAACGGTCTGCTTTTCGGACACGGACATGTCGTAGATCTTCTTGTCCGGGTCTATCTCGAAACCGTATTTTTCGCTTATCTCCTTTACCTTTGCGGAGGCTGCCTTGATGTCCAGCCTGCCGGGCTCGTCCAGGCCCAGCACCACGTTCTCCGCGGCGGTAAATACGTCCACCAGCTTGAAGTGCTGGTGTATCATGCCTATGTGGTTGTCGAACGCGTCCTTGGGGCTGCTGATGGTCACCTCTTTGCCGCCGACGAATATCCTCCCCTCGTCGGGAAGGTATATGCCAGCCAGCATGTTCATCAGGGTGGTCTTGCCGGAGCCGTTCTCACCCAGAAGCGCCATTATGACGCCCCTGTCCACATACAGATCTATATTGTCGTTTGCCGTGTTGCTGCCGAAGCGTTTGGTTATGCCCCGGAGCTCTACAGCGTGAACACTTTCCATAGATGAGCTCCTTTTTTAAAAGGCGAAAGGGGGCGGCGCTGAAGCTGTCCCCTTTCGTTAATATTGCGTGTTCCCGAAAAGGAACGGGAAACCGTATCAGTAAGCCTCGTTGAGGAGGGTTATTCCGTCTATCCTCAGAGCGAAGTAAGGCGCGGACTGGAAGTAGGATTCGTGGAAAGCTCCGTCGAATACAGCCTCGTCCTTGTCCGGAGCGAAGTCTCCGTCGGTGTCAACAGCGAACGCGTGGTCGACGACCTGGCCGCCTACGGTGAAGGTGGAGGTGTCGAATACCTGCAGGGTGCCGGCCTTGATGGCGTCCTCGGCCTTCTTGATGGCCTCGGCGGTATCCTTGGCTGCTACCTTGGTGTTGAGCTCGGTGAGAACTACGTCGCCGTCCTTAAGACCGTGGCCGATGTAATCCTGCTCCTGCTTCTCGCCCTTTACCTGAGCCCTGATGACCTTCACGAAGAAGTTGGTCCAGTCTATCCTGGAGGATATGATGGAGGCGTCTGCGGCTACGTCGGACATGCTGATGTTGTAGCCTACGTGGAATACCTTGTTCTCCTGGGCAGTGGTTGCCGGGGTGGTGGAGTCGGAGTGCTGAGAGATCAGCACGGCGCCGTTATCGATGAGATCCTTGGCTGTGGCAGCTTCCATGGTGGGATCGCCCCAGGAACCTATGAACTTGACTATCATGGTAGCGGTCGGGCAGACGCTGCGGGCGCCGAGGAAGAACGCGGTATAACCGGAGACTACCTCAGCGAAGGTGTAGGCGCCTACGTATCCGATGACTGCCTTGTCGGCGGTGATGGTGCCGTCAGCTATCATCTCGTTGAGCTTGCATCCTGCTGCTACGCCGGCCAGGTAACGGCCCTCGTAGATGCTCGGGAAAGCGTTGATGGTGTTGTCGAGCTTATCCTTGTAGGAACCCTCGTTGGTGAGGCCGGCGAATACCGTCTTGGGATAGTCGGCGGCTATCTGGAGCATCGCGGGCTCCTGGCCGTAGGAGTTGAGGAATACCGCTATGCAGTTCTTCTCGCCTGCGAGCTCTTCGCAGTCGTCAGCTACTTCCTGGCCTTCGGGATGATGGTAGGTGTAGATCCAGTTGATGTCGATGCCTTCCTTGGCAAGCTGGGCCTTGGCGGCGTCGGCAGCCATGTAGAAGTTCCTGTCATAAGCGGCGTTCTCGTCGCCTATGCAGACCATGCCTACGTTGTAGACCGGCTTCTCCGGCGTGGTGTTGTTGGTGTTGGAACCGTTGGTGTTGTTCTGGTTCGCCGGTGCGGTGTTTCCGCCTCCGCAGGCTGCAAGGGAAAATACCATTGCGAGCGCGAGAATGACAGCGAATACTTTCTTCATTTTTCTCTCCTTCTTCTGACCTTACCTGGTCTGTTCAAATTCTATATGACCGTCCTTAAGGGACGTTATCACCGCAAGTGATTCCACTCTCAGACCCTTGGCCCTGAGCCTTTCGGCTCCGCCCTGATACTTCTTCTCTATGACAGCGCCCAGACCCGCGCACTCCGCGCCTGCCTTTCTGCATATCTCCAGAAGTCCGCCCGCGGCCTCTCCGTGGGCCAGGAAATCGTCTATCAGGAGCACCTTGTCTCCGGGGCCTATGTATCTTTCGGACACCACCACGTGGCTTACGGTCCCCTTTGTAAAGGACCTCACCTCCGCGCTGTAGAAACCGTCCGTCATGGTGCTGGGGGCGGTCTTCTTGGCGAAGACCAGAGGGATGTTCCCCATGGCCGCCGCGGTGGCGTAGGCTATGGGTATGCCGGAAGCCTCTATGGTGAGGATCTTGTTTACGCCCTGCCCGGCGAAGATCCCCGCGAACTCTTCTCCTATGGCCCTTACCAGAGCCACGTCTATCTGATGATTCAGGAAGGAATCCACCTTGAGAACGTCCTCTCCCAGGCACTTTCCGTCCTTCAGTATCCTTTCCTTAAGAGCTTCCATCTGTCCTCCGAAAATACAGTATAATTATACTTCGAAAGCCGAATAATGGATAAAAAAAAGTCGATTTTTGTGCCTCAGACGCCTGAAATAATAAAGAATGTTCGGCTTTTACCGAACATTCTTTTATGCGTCTTATTCTTACTTTCAGGTGGATTTTTTACTCCGTCATGCGCCTTAAGTCATCCTCGCTGATGACGGGTATCCCGAGCTCCCGGGCCTTGGTCAGCTTGCTTCCCGCGGCCTCTCCGGCAAGCACGTAGCTGGTCTTTTTCGACACGCTTGAGGAGGCTTTTCCGCCGAAGCTCTCTATGATCTCCGTGGCCTGCTCCCTGGTGAGAGTGGGCAGAGTTCCGGTGAGAACGAAGGTCTTTCCGGAGAAGCGTCCGTCCTTTTTGGACGCCGCGGCCTTGGATGTGAGGTTGACCCCCAGCTCTCCAAGCTCCTCTATTATCCTGCGGTTCTCGTCCTTAGCGAAGAAGTCCGCTATGCCTCCCGCAACTATCTCTCCGAAGTCCGGAAGTGCGGTAAGCTCCTGAGCGGAGGCGTCCATAACTGCCTTCATGTCCGGGTACGCGGCGGCAAGCACCTTGGCGCTCTGCCTTCCCACGTTCCTTATGCCCAGGCCTGTTATCAGGCGGTCTATGTCGTTGTCCTTGGAGCTCTCTATGGCCGCCAGGATGTTGTCCACGGACTTCTCCTTGCCCACTATGCCCTCCTCTATGAGGCGCTCCCTGTGGTCCTTAAGGCGGTAGATGTCCGGGATGGTCCTGATGTAGCCCTCGGATATCAGGGCCTCCACTGCGGCAGGGCCGAAGCCCTCCATGTTCATGGCGTCCTTCGAGGCGAAATACGCCAGGGATCTTGAATCCTTGGCGGGGCAGGCAGTGCCTGTGCAGGAAAGATGCGCGCCGTCCGCCTCCCTTTCCGCGGGCGCTCCGCATACCGGGCAGCGGTCCGGCATGACGAAGCGGACGCTTCCTTCCGGGCGCTTCTCCTTAACAACGCTCAGAACCTCCGGGATAATGTCCCCGGCCTTCTGAACTATTACAGTATCCCCTATCCTTATATCCTTGTCGTCTATGTAGTCCTGGTTGTGGAGCGTGGCGCGGGACACCGTGGTCTCCGCCAGCCTTACCGGCTTAAGGATGGCCAGCGGGGTCATGCGGCCAGTGCGGCCAACCTGCACCACTATGTCCTCTATGACGGTCTGCTTCTGCTCCGGCGGATACTTGTAGGCCACCGCCCAGCGCGGCACCTTGGAAGTGAGGCCGAGGACCTCTCTTTGGGCAAGGTCGTTGACCTTTACGACTGCTCCGTCCAGACCGTAATCGAGAGTCCATCTGATCTTTCCTATGTGCTCTATGGCAGCCCAGACCTCCTCCGGCGTGGACGCAAGGATGGGCTCCTCCAGCACGTGGAAGCCCTGGGAAGCCAGGTATTCGAAGGTCTCCAGATGCGTCTTGAAAGTCTTCCCTTCCGCTATCTCAAGGTTGAATATGAATATGTCCAGGCCGCGCTCCTTCACCACCTGGGGGTCCAGCTGGCGAAGCGTTCCCGCGGCAAAATTGCGTCTGTTCTGGTAGGTCTTGCCTCCGGTAAGTTCCTGCTTCCTGTTTGCAGCCTCAAAGTGCGCCTGGTCCATGTAGCACTCCCCGCGCACCTCAAGGTAGGGGATCTTATCCGGTATCTCTTTGGGGATGGAGGGTATCATAAGGGCGTTCTCGTAGACGCTCTCGCCTATTGCTCCGTCCCCGCGGGTTATGGCGTCCTCCAGCTTTCCGTTCCTGTAGCGCAGCACCAGGGTAAGGCCGTCTATCTTCTTCTCTACGGAGAATTTGGCGTCCGGGAACTGGTCCAGCACCCTTTTGGCGAAGGCCACCACATCTTCCCTGGAGAATACGTCCTGAAGGGATATCACCGGAACGTCGTGCTCCACCTTGCGGAACTCCCTCTTTGCGGTGCCTCCCACCCTTCTGGTGGCGAGGCTGTCGGTCCTTGCAAACAGCGGGTTCTCAGCCTCAAGCTGCCTTAGCTCCCTGGTAAGGGCGTCGTACTCGAAGTCCGATATCTCGGGGTCGTCGTTGTTG